>Ga0155588_1030_pt1 | contig 29346 bp, 27 predicted proteins | sample RifCSPhighO2_12_FD_107245 | JGI IMG/M metagenome (GOLD analysis project Ga0155588, IMG submission 107245) | Gammaproteobacteria bacterium RIFCSPHIGHO2_12_FULL_41_15
CTAAGTTTTTCTGTTCTAAGTTTTTCTGTTCTAAGTTTTTCTGTTCTAAGTTTCTCTGTTCCGGGTCTAACTTTCTCCGTTCTAACGCAATAGAAAATCAGCGTAGCAACTCAATAACCTTATATTTCAACCTGCAAAAAATTCTCACGGTAATAACGCAGCTCTTCAATTGAATCTTTAATATCTTGTAAAGCGATATGCTGTGATTTTTTACGAAACTCTTTAAATGCTTTAGGCGCCCAATGCGATGCCAAAATTTTTAAGGTACTCACATCTAAATTACGATAATGAAAAAAATGGCATAATTCTGGCATATAACGAGCTAAAAAACGTCGGTCCTGGCCAATGGAGTTACCACACATTGGTGAAGAGCCGGGAGTTACGTATTGTCGTAAAAAAGAAAGCGTCTGGTGTTCTGCCATAGCTTCTGAAATTTGACTTTCACGAACACGCGTTACTAATCCTGTTTTGTTATGTTGTTTTTGATTCCAAGCATCCATTTTTGAAAGTTCATTATCAGATTGATGCACGGCGATGACAGGCCCCTCTTTGATAATATTGAGATGATTGTCCGTCACAATGGTGGCGATTTCGATAATACGATGGTTAGATGGAGACAGCCCAGTCATTTCAAGATCGAGCCAGATAAAATTGGTTTGGGGGTTTTGATTGAGTGGGTAAATGCGCATGGTCGTCCTTATGAATTTGAATGATTAACTGGTGTCTACCCGCTGACAAAGTGCGCGGTACTGTTTCCTGCTGACATTTATGTTGTCTACAGTATTGTTAACCGCTTACGTTGTGCGCGGTACTGTTTTGCGTACGGCACCGTTATCAAGGGCGCCGTCATTGCGAGCGAAGCGAAGCAATCCAGGGGAAATTCTATATTTTCTAGATTGCTTCGCTTCGCAATGACGGCAAGGTTTAAATCACAGCAATTCCGGAACACTAAGGGCCCTCGCATAAATAACCTTTACAAGTTTTCTAGTTATTACACATTAAAATAATAGTGTAATAGTAAAAGCAGTTGCATAGGTTATTTATGCGAGGGCCCTAAGGTTTAAATCACTGCAATTCCGAAAGAGCGAAAATTACATCAAAGCAGCTTTAGCTTGTTCAACAATCGCTGTAAACGCTTCTTTATTATTTACCGCTAATTCAGCCAACATTTTACGATCGACTTCGATACCCGCTTTGTCCATACCGTTAATTAAACGGCTATATGAAATACCATTCTCATGGGCTGCCGCATTAATACGCACAATCCAAAGCGAACGGAATTGACGTTTACGTTGACGTCTATCACGGTAAGCATATTGACCTGCTTTAATAACCGCTTGTTTGGCCACTCGATAAACTCGGCTACGAGCACCGTAATAACCTTTAGCTTCTTTTAAGATTTTTTTGTGTCTTGCGCGGGCTTGTACGCCGCGTTTTACTCTTGGCATGTTTTACCCCTTATTTTTTAACTAACATTCGTTTGACTGAAAGCTCATCTTGTTTTGCAACCAGTGCCATCTTACGTAATTTACGCATACGACCGGGCGCTTTTTTCGTTAAAATATGAGCACGATTGGAACGACGGTGTTTAATTTTACCGCTTTTTGTTAATCGAAAACGCTTTGCAGCACCTCGATGGGTTTTGATTTTAGGCATAACCTACTCCAACTTTAATGGAGGCCCGATAAAAATTAGAAGGGAAAAATAATGCAGACAAAAACCATCGTCATAGAAAAACGATAGCACGACCACATTCCACTTCATTTTTTATTGAACCTGCCTGATGACTTGGTATCACTACCTAAATGTCATCGGTTTCTATTATCTTTCTAAATAAGAGGGAATGACCTTAATTTAGAGAGCGCTTAGGACCTGCGCAGAAATAACTGAAATCAGTTACTGATACACAGGTCTTTTATCACTGAACTTTACAACTAAAGCTCAGTTTAGGGGGGTGTTGACAATTCTACAATATTGTCGCTATTCAATAGATTTTCTGCGTTGCGGTGGTCATATCGATTAAATTCGAACACTCGGCGAGAATCACTGCCCACTACTCAAAAACCAACTGCCTAGCGCACAATCTTGCGAATTGTAAACAGGTCCTATTTATTTTCACTTGTTTCTTCACTGAACGGATCTAAATCTTCATCCACCGTTGTCTCAACCTCTTGGTCTACCATCTGTTGATCAGTAGATTGATCTTTCTTTTTAGGAGCCAATTTACCGCTATCAGTTTTTCCTGGCACCACTAACATCATCATTTGTCGACCTTCGAATTTAGGCCGCATCTCCGGTGTTCCATGATCTGTTAAATCATCTGCAATGCGATTGAGCAAATCTAAGCCCAAATTTTTATGCTGCATTTCACGACCACGGAAACGCAAACTCACTTTGACCTTATTGCCTTCCGCTAAAAATTCTTTAATTTTTCGAAGTTTGACATTGTAATCGCCCACATCGGTTCCGGGACGAAATTTGACTTCTTTAATCTGAATTAATTTTTGTTTTTTCTTTTGTGCATTACGCTTTTTATTTTCATTAAATAAATACTTGCCATAATCCATCAAGCGACAGACGGGGGGTTCAGCATTAGGTGAAATCTCAACCAAGTCGACACCCAAGGCTTCAGCTTGTTTCAATGCTTCTTCTATCTCTATGACACCAAGAACTTCTCCATCAGCGCCAATTAATCTAACGTTGGGTACTCGAATTTCACGATTCATTCGAGTCTGTCTATCTTTACTAATTGTATTACTCCCGTGAGTTTTTAAAAAACTGGCCCTAACTGCAAAATTTTCGGCTCTTCCGGAATACCCGTGGTTTAAACCCTTGTTGTCATTGCGATATGCAAGCGAAACAATCTAGAAAATACAGGATTTTCTCTGAATTGCTTCGCTCGCAATGACGGGATATCTCTTTTGAAAAATCAAAACGATTTCCAAAGAACCCAATCTTTCCGTTAAAAAATGCAACCAAATTCATTGCTCAGATAAAGACTGGCGCCCTAACTGTTTAATTGCCAAAGTCATGTCTGTAAAAAAGGTATCGAGGGATATCCCAAACTGCTGCTTGCCATCTAACGTACGCACGGCAATTGTGCCTGCTTCACATTCTTTATCACCAATAATAATTTGATATGGCACACGAGCCATCGTATGCTCGCGGATTTTATAACCTATCTTCTCATTTCTCAAGTCAATTTTTGTTCTAATGCCCTGTTTATGCAGTTCATCATGAATTTTTTGGGTGTAATGGGCTTGTGACTCAGAAATATTCATCACCACCACTTGAATAGGTGCCAACCAAACCGGCAAATTTCCTGCAAACTGCTCTAATAAAATGCCGATAAAACGTTCGAATGAACCTAAAGTCGCTCGATGCAACATGACAGGATGTTTTTTACTACTATCATCAGCGATATAAACTGCACCAAGACGCTCTGGCAAGAAAAAATCCACTTGTATCGTCCCACATTGCCAAACCCGACCCAAACAATCTTTTAACGAATACTCTATTTTAGGCCCATAAAACGCGCCTTCAGCAGGCTGCAGTTCCCATGCCAATCCTTGATCATCCAGCGATTTCATCAGCATTTTTTCTGCCTTATCCCAAATTTCATCACTACCTACCCGTTTTTCAGGACGAGTGGATAGCTTGACTTGAATGTCGGTAAAGCCAAAATCTTTATAGATCTCATAGAGCTGTTCTGTAAACGCAGACACTTCACCGGCAATTTGATCTTCAAGACAAAAAATATGACCGTCGTCTTGCACAAAATTACGTACCCGCATCAGTCCATGCAAAGCGCCTGACGGTTCATTGCGATGGCAAGAACCAAACTCAGACAAGCGAATTGGAAAATCTTTATAACTTTTCAACCCATGCTTAAAAATTTGAATATGGCAAGGACAGTTCATTGGTTTAATGACGTAGTTTTTATGCTCAGAGGGTGTCATAAAAATATCGTCATTAAATTTTTCCATATGTCCTGAATCATGCCACAGTTGTTCATCAACAATTTGTGGTGTATTGACTTCTTGATAGCCTGCTTGACGCTGCTTATTTCGAATATATTCACGTATGACTAAATAAATTGACCAACCATTGGGATGCCAAAACACCATGCCTGGCGCTTCTTCTTGAAAATGAAATAAATCTAACTTTGAAGCTTGCTTTCGATGATCTCGCTTTTCGGCTTCTTCCAATTGGAATAAATAATTTTCAAGCGATTTTTTATCTGCAAATGCCGTGCCATAAATACGTTGCAGCATGGCATTACGATGATCACCTCGCCAATAGGCGCCCGCAACTTTCATGAGTTTAAACACCCCTAATTTTCCAGTAGAAGGAACGTGCGGACCTCGACATAAATCGACAAATTCACCTTGCTGATAGAGTGACAGCGTTTCATTGGCAGGAATTTCTGAAACAATTTCGACTTTATATTTTTCACCTAAATCAGTGAACAGCTTGATGGCTTCATCGCGCGAGACTTCTTTACGCGTAAGCGGTAAATTGGCTTTAACGAGCGCTTGCATTTGGTCTTCAATTTTGGAGAGATCTTCTTGGGTAAAACCACGCTCATAAGCAAAATCATAATAAAAGCCATTTTCAATAACAGGGCCAATAGTCACTTGCGCCGATGGAAACAAAGTTTTCACCGCTTGAGCAAGCAAGTGTGCTGTTGAGTGACGGATAACATTAAGGGCGTCGGCTTCAGTGGCGGTTACGATCGCAATATTCGCATCCTTATTAATAGTAAAAGAAAGATCAACCAATTGATCATCAATTTTAGCGGCGATCGCTTTTTTTGCTAAGCTGGGACTAATTGAAGTGGCAATTTCAGCAGCACTCACACCACGATTAAACTCTTTAACATTGTTATCTGGGAAACGGATTTGAACCATTTTGTTTGCGCCTGTTCAATAATCCTAGAATCAGCAGTTGAAGGCATAGCGAGAAAGCTTAACGTGCTGATTCTAGGGTAATACTTTAATAAAGCTATACTACGCGCGATCACAAATTTAAGGTTTATGAGACATTCAAACGATACTGACCTGAAAAAACCAGAGTCTAGTCAATCCTACATGAGGATTTTTTATTCTGCGCGGTATAGGGGCTAGCTCAGTAGAGTTAGGAGGGGTATGTTAACGATATTGGATGAGTAGCACAAGATCTTCTAACTATTACCTTTCTTTCAGTATGCCTTAACTTTTTGACTGTATTATCACAGCCCTGCATACCACTTCTGTAGGTATCGCTGGTTACGCCTATACAGACACTAGAGGAGAAACAAACTATGACGCAAACTTCATCTAATTTAACTTCAAACAAAAAACCTCCTGACGCATTGGTGAATGCTCTAAATGAAATGCCTGGCACAATACTCACCGCAGCTGACATAGCAATCTTTCCGATTGTGAGCAGTAATTTAACTTATTTCAGCGGATTAATCGCAGCTAACTTAGCGGTATTCACTTTTTTTATGGCAACGGGTACCACGCAATGGGCCGAACGTTATCGCCACTCTCCAGAAGAAATCATGAAAGGATTCCAGGCTTTTAAACATGCAATACCAACCATGTTAGTCATTGCTTTACAGGTGCCCGCTATTGCATTACAGCAACACATACCTGCTTTAAACACCCCTTATTTTTCGAATGCAGTGCCCGGTATCTTAATGTCAATTTATTTTGTCATCGTTGCGTTTCGTCTTGAAGAAAAAATGAGTGGTCTTAGAGTCAGTCCTTTTAAACGATTATCTGAAATTATACCCACTATCAATTTAGTGGGTTGGTATATGGCATTACTCGCTAACTTAGAAGAATTAACCTCTGCATTACAGAGCGTGGATGCTCAAAAAGGCAAATCAACCATTGATACGGCTACCACACTACAAATTGGTATGGGTGCTTTGCTGACGATGAATTTAGTTTGTGTTGCTGCGGGACTCAAGAAGAAACTGGCTGATCGCCTGGAAGACTCTCGGACTAAAACTTTATTATATTTAACGGCATTTATAGGATTAGGCTACGCCTTGACACCTGTGAATTTGTTAGCTAATGAAGCTGTAAAGCAACCCGCGCTTTTTGCCATCACCGGTGCTTTAACCGCAGCGTCACTGTTTGTGGGTTGGGATGCCTCACAGGCACGGGTTATCGAAGTGGCTCAGGAAGGGGAAAGGAATCCGCTTATAGCTGTCGTTTAATCAATATATTGAAAATATCGCTCGTTATTTAAAATATACTGCGCGCGATCACGATTTAATACTAAGCGCCGTATAAGTGTTGGATTTCAAATTAGAGGTTATACTGCGCGCGATCACAAAATGAAAGATCAAAACTTAAATTTGTGGCCACGCGCAATATAAGCTAGAAAAACTGCCTCCACTTCATTATTAAAAGATTAATTTTTACTCGCTTAGCAAAAAAAATGCTAATTAAATAAAAATCATTAAAATTTTCTAACATAACAAAACAAGGTAGAGACGACAATGAAGCAAGATCAAACGGCTGACCAAGAAGAGCTCAAACCTCTTTTACTCGAACCAACCGAACAAACAAAACCCCCAACCTCTCACCGCGTGGTATATACAACCGCCCTCCTCTTTGCCGCACTCTCTACGCTGGTCTATATTGGTCCCAACTACTATGCAACCGAAGGTGAGGGTGATCAAAGCAAAGGCATTGAGTTTTATTGCTACATTAGCATTGATCTTGTTTTCGAAGCAGTAGAGAGCGTCTACTTTACTGTCAAGTTTTTGACTGAACTGGAAGAGGATATGCGTCGCCTATGGCGACAGTTATTAAGCAAATGTGGTCGGGGTGGTGACGTTTTATCTGAGGAGAACCCTCATAAATATCAACGATCATTTATTCACATTGCGCTTTATTTGATCCTTGGAATCGTGGCTTCAAAGCTCTATGCCGATATTTATGAAATGACGCCTTGGATGAATGGTAAGCCTTATTGGTATATGCTTTTTTTTATAACGTTTGCACCACTCAATGCATTTGGATTGGAAGAAGTGGTAAACGACATGGTTAAACCCCTCTTACTAACCTTAAAACAATACGTCCTTGCTTGCTGGCCGCAATATGGTTGTATTCGAAAGTGTTATGAAGCATTAGCTCATCAACAAAGTAATAACTACCTTTTTTCTCTGTTACAAACTGAATATAGCGAGGTGCGTAATCGGTGGGCAGATTATCCTGAGACAGGCCAGGCTACTGAAGGGCTGCCGGGCAATCATCAAAAAGTAGTCAAGTTTGCTGAGACACACCCCCCTACAACTTTTCGACGACGACAATTTGCTCATATAAGCGTTATGTTGCTCTTGGGTATGGCTATACAACTTTCATATACCCCCTATTTTTTCGATTCTACCAATTACAAATTGCCAGTTTCAGCAGAGTCACTATTAGATAATATTACGGGTACGACTTCATGCATTGCCATCCTCGGTATGGGTTGGTATATGGTACGTGAGCTGTCTTCAGGTGTTGCCTATACTCTACTAACTCGCCGCTTACCTATCATGATTGCAGCGGCTCCACTATTGAACACTATGAGCTGCTTAATAATTGTTGTGTTATCTTATTTCACAGTAAAACCAACGCTGGATTTAGAAGAAAAATATATTTTTCCAATCGTATCACCCTCAGCACAAATCCCTTCTAACATTATTGCTATTATTGGGACAATGATTTCTGCTTTTTATCCATTGATAGACATGTATAGTGACTGGGTAAAAAAATGTATTGAGGAACAGCGCCCAATCTTACCTACGAGATTATTCAACACAACACCCTCTACAGCTATAAAACTACGCTTGGAAAAACAAAAAGAAGTAGCAGCGATTTTCGAAAAGGAGAAAACAGCAGAGGATATAGCTCCATTACTAGAGGCGTTGGCGAAGGATTCAATGAATAGGATGACGCAAAACCTCCAACAAGCACTTGGACAACCATCTATTTCACTTGATCACATTAAAAGCTACTGTGACCAACTCAATGGGTCTACAGCTATTCGTTTACGAACATTGAGCATTGCTTCTGCTATGACACCTCTCTTATTAAGTGTTTTTTATGCTCCCGCTAACGAACTTCTTAGCCACTTAGGTCATTATCAAGCGATTGTAGCCGCCATTTGTTTTCTGTTTTCAGAGGGAGTCAATATTACTTATCGAAATAAACTTGCCAAAACGCCATCAATTCAAACAGAACAATGGGTTGATTTCGTTAAACCTGCTTTAAGTAGTGTTTTAGGATATGGTGCCGCTTGCGCAACGACTTATCTATTTTTTGGATGGGATCCAGATAGCGTTCAAAAAACTGCACTTTTAGCAAGCTCAGCGTTTGGCGTTATGGCTAGTTAAATGATACGACGAGATGTTAAGGGATGATTTCGCTACGTGCGCAATATCATCCCAAAGACACGGCACATCACCTATTCAATGACGGTGCAATCGCAGCATCGGTTTGACGCCGTTGCCATAGCACCGACAACAACGGCAATAAAATCATTCCGACTAAACCACCCACGAGTAATGATTCATAGCGCAATGTACTGCCAATATGCATGCTCACCGGGGGAATAAACCCTATTAAAAAAGGGACTAAAGAACCAGAAAAACCAATAACGGATGTGATATGGGTAGCCAAGTTTCCACCCGGAATTAAAAAACCAGTAAAATTTCGTGGTACCTGACGACGCAAAACCATGCCTGCTACAAACATTTGCATATACATCAGCATATATAACTGGGAAGCCAGAGCAGTCAGCAACCAATAAGAGGCATTGACACTGGGCAATAATAAAAAAGCAGCCGAAATAATGGTGACAATAATCGCTTGTAGGATTAATAAAGTCGTTGGTGCACCTTGACTATTTTCACGTCGACAAGCGTCTGGTAAATGCCCATCCATTGCAGCGAATCTCAACCCCTTGGTCGGTGCGATAATCCAATTACTCACACCTCCCATCCCCCCCACGACTAGCATGACAGCGATCAATGGCAACAACCATTCGCAGTGATACGCTGCAAAAAAAGCATGAAAAGCCTGCATAATACCAGAGACCAAACTAATTTGATTGCCGGGTAGGACAACAGCGATTGCCAATGAACCAAAAATCAAAGTCACCAATAAAATAATCACTGAAATCATTAAAGCTTTAGGAAAATCACGACGCGGATTTTTAGCATCACGGGCATGCACGGTTGCAATTTCCATTCCGCAAAAAGAGAGTATGACTCCCGTTAATGACACCCAAATACCTGAATGAAAATGCGGAAAAATATCTTTTGTACTGAAACCAACTTGCAACGAATGCCCCATCATCCACCAGGCAAAACCCAATGAAATAATTAACATCATTGGAATCAATAAGCCAACGATTGCACAGATATTGCTAAACAAAGCACTCGAACGCATACCTCGCAAATTAATAAAAGTGGCGCTCCAAAAAGCGATGATAATCACCGTCATCAAAAAATATTTTGAATTAGCCAGTTGTGGTGCAATCAAATAACCAATAGCACCCGCAACGAAGGCTAAGATAGTGGGATACCAAAAAACGTTTTCAATCCACTGAAACCAAATGGCTAAAAAACCCTGTGTTCGACCCAATGCTTTACTGACCCAATGATAAATCCCTCCCTCTTCACCTTGCGTTGAAGAAAGTTGTGCTGAGACTAAGGCCGTTGGAATCAAAAAAAACAACGCTGCTAGAATAAAAAAGAAAATCAAGCTACTGCCAAATTTTGCGGTCGCCGGTAAATTACGGATGCTATCGACAGATCCTACGGTAATCATCACCAAACTAAAGGTTGTTAGACGTCTTAAATTCATGGGGTTTGCTCCTCAAAAAACCTATGATCAATATTAATAATGACAAATTAATTAGTGATATATCTTATTGATAGCTTTCGGTTTTAAATAAGGAGAGTCATTAGAAAATTTGAGATTTTTTTGTTTGAAGAAACAATAAACTGGCACAAAAGCCAAGCAGCATAGGGTCATAGTGTCGATAAGGAGATTAGTCATTCCAAACCTCTGACATGAAAGCAATATTAGTTAATTTAAAAGACATACTGAGCCTCTTGTGTCTATACCGTACAGAGCGGGAACTCTAGCACGCTTATCTAAGAGATACAATCAATAATCTCACTCATTATTGTTGGGCTTCGCAGCCTAACCTACCTGGCTGATAATTTTGGTTCTTTAGAAAATCTTGATGGACTGGATCCCGCGGTCAAGCCGCGGGATGACAAGACTTAAAAGCCGCGGGATGACAAGAATTTGAGCCTTAACTGGATGACCCGGAAATCAAATACTGAATGACTCGAAAATCAAATACTGAATGACTCGAAAATCAAATACTGAATTATCTAAAAATCAAATACTGAATTATCTAAAAATCAAATACTGGCGAAGCATTAGTCAGATTTTAAAATAGGATCTGGTAAAACAACGCGATTTTTAGAACTAGATATTTTATGAGTAATACGCTCAACCTTAGCACCCAATTGCTCCAATTTCTTTTCAATATGCGCATAACCTCGATCTAAATGATAAATTCGATCAATTTTGGTTTGACCTTCAGCCACCAATCCTGCAATCACCAAACTGGCTGAGGCACGTAAATCCGTTGCCATTACCGGCGCACCCGATAGTTTTTCTTCACCAATGCAAGTGGCGGTATTACCATTTAAATGAATATTAGCACCCATACGTCTTAATTCTTGCACATGCATAAAACGATTTTCAAAAATAGTTTCAGTGATGGTTGAAGTGCCTTCTGCCACAGTATTCACTGCCATCAATTGCGCTTGCATATCCGTTGGAAAACCAGGAAAAGCAGCCGTCTTCACAGAAACGGCCTGCGGCTTTTTGCCTGCCATATCCAATTGAATCCAATTGCTACCTGTTAAAATTTTCGCCCCCATATCACGCAATTTATCGAGCACTACCAATAAATTTTCAGGGAGAATATTGGTCATTTTGATAGAGCCTGCAGACGCAACCGCTGCGCATAAATAAGTGCCCGCCTCTATTCGATCAGAGACAATCGAATAATTAACACCGGATAATTCTTTGACACCTTGAATAACCAATCGGTGTGTTCCAACACCTGTCACCTTAGCACCCATGGCATTTAAACAATTAGCCAAATCCGTCACTTCTGGCTCGCAGGCTGCATTAGTCAAAATGGTTTTTCCTTCAGCTAACACGGCAGCCATTAATGCATTTTCTGTTGCTCCAACAGAAATAAATGGAAAGATAATATTTGCACCTTTAAGACGACCTTGCACCGATGCCGATACTAAACCATTACTGACATTGATGTCCGCACCCAGCTGTCGTAGTGCTTCTATATGCAAATCAACCGGACGACTACCAATTGCACAACCACCCGGCAAAGCAACGATTGCACGTTGATATCTTGCCAATAAGGGACCTAAAACTAATATAGACGCGCGCATAGTGCGTACTAATTCATAAGGTGCTACAAAACTTTGTAAATTATTAGCATCAAAAAGGAGTGTGTCAGCATCTTTGGTACGCTCAACTTGAATGCCCATCTGTTGCAATAAGTCAAGCATAGTCACCACATCATGTAGATGCGGAATATTAGTTAACGTCACTTTAGAGTTAGCCAGTATCACTGCTGCTAAAATGGGTAACACAGCATTTTTAGCACCATCAATCCGAATCGTGCCAGAAAGAGGCGTGCCACCATGAATTAATAATTTATCCATTTTGAAGTTCCTTATGCTTATCGTTGAGCGTCAGAATATTTTTAATCCCATACAATTTCAACAAATTTAATACAGCGACTGAAATATGCTTAAAGAGGATTTGTTTTTGTTGTTTTTTAGCAAATCGATGCCAGCAACATAATAGACTCGCAATAGAGCTATCTATTTTCTGTACGCCCTCAAGATCAACTTCAATTAAGTGAGGCACAGTCGCTATCGCCTTCTCTCCTTCACGACGTAACTTTAGTACCGTATGCACGTCAACCGTACCTGAAACGAGAATGACACTGTTTTCAATTGTTAGGTTAGCTTGTTGCATTTTAAGATTGTCTATTTTTAGCAGCCAGACGCTTAATCAGCCCAACGAAACCTTGTTGGCGTAACACCGGTTTAAACTGCGCTCGATAATTATTAATTAAACTAATATTTTCGATACTAAAATCGGTAACTTTCCAACCAGCATTGCTTTTGCTCATATCATAATTCACTGCAATTTTATTACCATTAGGCCGAATAATAATACTTTTGACATTAGCAAACTCATTGGGTGTTGTGCGAAGCGGATAAACTTTGACTTGATCATTATTATAAGAAGCAAAAGCAGCGGCGTAAGTATTAATCACTAATGTTTGAAACTCTTTGATAAAGGCCTTTTTTTCAGCGGGTGTTGCGCTATTCCAATATTGACGCCCCACAACCGCCATGGCCATCTGTTCTGCATCAACCAAGGGTATTAAATCACGATGCACTAAATGCACAATATAGTTAGTCTGTAGCTTGCCTTGTTGCTTCAATTTTGCAAGAGAACTCACAATATTGTTTGAGGTTGATTGTAATACATCAACTGGCCCCGTCGCTGCCATAACGGATATTGACAATAAGCAGAGAAAGACGAGAAGAATTTTTTTAATAGATTGCATTTATATAGCTCCTTTTCATTTATTAATTCTGTTCTATTTTTATGGTTCTTGGGAATCGTCGTGATTTTGTAAAAGTGATATCCCGTCATTGCGATACGCAATGACAGCAAGGTTTAAAATCACAGACATTCCAAAAAAGCCTTTATTATTGTTTAACTGCGTCTGTTTTTGTTTCATCTGATTTATCGCTTTTAAAGCTATAAACAAGCTGTCCAATTAGATTTTCCAATATCATAGCCGAATGCGTTTTTTCAATCACACTGCCTGGACTTAAATTGTTAGCATCATATCCTGGTGCAATGCTGATGTAATTTGAACCTAAAATACCTTCTGTAAAAATACTTGCTTCTGAATCTAAAGGAATGCGATAACGTTTATTCAATAACAAAGTCGCTTTGGCTTGATAAGATCTTGGATCTAAAATAATGCTTTCTACGCGACCAATGACCACGCCACTGACAGACACTTTAGCGCGTGGTTTTAATCCACCAATATTATCGAACTCAGCAACAACCGGATAATAATCAGAAGAAGAATAATGCGAAAATCCACTGACTTTAAACGCTAATACGACCAGGCTAGCTAGACCTGCTATAACAAATAAACCTACAACCCACTCTACGACTTTCGATCTCACGTCTACCATCCTCCCATCATTAACGCTGTCAACACAAAATCAAGTCCCAAAATCATTAATGATGAATAGACCACTGTTTTTGTGGTAGACATACTGATACCCGCCGAATTGGGCGGTGAATAATAACCTTGATAAACTGCAATCCAAGTAATGACGACAGCAAACACGGCACTTTTTATAATGCCATTGAGGATATCGACTTGAAAATTCACGGAACCTTGCATATTAGTCCAAAACGAACCACCATCGACGCCCAACCATTTAACACCCACTAAAAAACCACCATAAATAGCAATCAAATTAAATAAAATCGTTAAAATAGGTAAACTGATAATGCCCGCCCACAATCGCGGCGATACCACACGACTAATAGGATCCACTGCCATCATTTGCATAGCACTAATCTGTTCGGTTGCGCGCATGAGTCCCAACTCTGCTGTTAAAGAAGAACCCGCTCGTCCCGCAAATAATAGCGCTGTGACCACCGGTCCTAGTTCACGTACAACACTCAAGGCAATGAGCTGACCCAATTGTTGTTCAGCAGCAAACTGAACCAAAGTATGATAGCCCTGTAACGCCACTACCATTCCAATAAATAATCCTGACAATAAAATAATCACAAGCGATAAAACACCAACATTATAAATTTGCTGTGCTAATAGTGAAAAAACATGGCGGAAATCAGGTAACTGTAACACTGAACGTATAAAAAATAGTGTTGACTGCCCAATACGTTCAGCAAAATCAATACTACTGGCACCTATTTTTCTCACTGTGCCTAACATAAATCTAAATCCTCTACATAATTGCCGACAGCAGGAAAGCGAAACGGAATCACACCGTCCACATCACCATGAATAAATTGATGAATGGCTGGATTATCATCATTCATAATGGCTTCTGGTCGACCAAAACCAATCACCTTACCACCAGATAATACGCAAATATAATCGGCTATTTCCGCTGTTTCATGCACATCATGCGAAACAATAATGGCAGTCAGTCCAAGCGAGTGCCATAGATCTTTAATCAACTTTAACAAAACTGCTTTGGCGATAGGGTCCTGCCCCGTAAACGGTTCATCATACATCATGAGATCAGGATCTAAGGCAATTGCCCGAGCCAGTGCAACACGACGCGCCATCCCACCCGATAACTGACTGGGTGACATATTTTCTGTGCCACGCAAACCAACCGCTTCAAGTTTCATCAATACCAAGTCGTGTATCATATCTTCAGGCAAGTTAGTGTGTTCACGTAAAGGGAAAGCGATATTTTCAAAGACAGAAATGTCAGTAAATAATGCACCATGTTGAAAAAGCATGCCCATACGCCTTCGCATATGAAACAACTTTCTTCGCGAGAGCTGATGAACATCAATCCCTGTCACGGTGATTTGCCCTCGATCAGGCCGCAACATGCCACCAATTAATTGTAGTAACGTCGTTTTACCAGTGCCGCTTGGGCCCATGATGGCAGTAATTTTACCTTTGGGAACGGATAGACTGATACTATCAAAGATGATTTTTGAGGATCGCCTGTATGAGAGGTCTTTGATTTCAACAATTGATTCCTCAGTGCTGGCTGGCGCCATACTTTTTTCCTTAGTACTCATCCACAATCCATTGCGGCACTGTCATGAACAGCGTCAGACATTAATGGTAGATTATTAATTAGCGTTATGCAAAAGACTCGTAATTAAATAATGAATCATTATAATGCTATCCGGTAAAACAGTATTGCTCCTAACCTAACGATTTTCAAGAAAAATAAGGGCTTGGAAATAGCGACTCTCGACCAGTAGTCGAATTTCCCGCGCTATCCAGAGACAGAAGGTTGCTCATTATGATTGAAACAGCAGACAAGCTCCTCGAACTTGCTCAGTCCGTTATTGATACTGAGGTTCATGCGTTAACCGCAATGCGACAACGTATTGGTCCAGAATTTCAAAAAGCCTGCACGCTCATTCAGACGTGTAAAGGCCGAGTTGTCGTCATCGGTATAGGTAAATCAGGGCATATCGGCCGCAAAATTGCTGCCACCTTTGCAAGCACTGGGACCCCTGCATTTTTTGTGCATCCCGCAGAAGCCAATCATGGCGATATGGGGATGATCACTCAGCAAGATATTGTGATGGCTATCTCTAACTCAGGTGAAACACCGGAAATTTTGTCACTGCTCTCTCTCATACTCAGACAAAAAATACCGCTCATCAGCTTATGCGGTCGACATCCATCCACCCTATCCTCCGCTTCTACCATTGTGCTTGATACCAGTATTGATAAAGAAGCTTGCCCATTAGGTCTAGCACCCACTGCAAGTACTACGTGCACACTCGTCATGGGGGATGCACTGGCTATTGCGCTACTCCATGCCAAAGGTTTTACGGCAAATGATTTTGCAAAATTTCATCCTGGTGGTGCACTGGGGCGACGTTTACTACTGCGAGTAGACGATCTCATGCATATTGGCGACAAATTACCGCTCACGTACTCTGGCAGCACGCTACAAACAACCTTGCTTGAAATGACGCGAAAACGTTTTGGTATGACAGGCATTATCAATACCGATAGGCACTTAATTGGTGTGTACACTGATGGCGATCTTCGTCGCACGCTAGAGCAAGGCGCTAATCTTAATAGCTGTATCGATTCTCTCATGACACGTAATTGTCGCATTATTGAACCTGGCCTATTTGCAGTTGAGGCATTACGCATCATGGAAGAACACAAAATTACTTCCCTCTTTATTACCAATAAACATCATCATCCCATTGGTATCATCCATATGCATGATCTACTCGAAAACGGAGTCGTCTAATGTCAAATTTTTCTCACATTCAATTGCTGGCCTTAGATGTCGACGGTGTCTTAACGGATGGCAAACTTTATTACGGTGCAGAAGGTGACGTCTTCAAAGCTTTTCATGCGCACGATGGCCACGGCTTAGTCATGCTACGTGAAGCGGGTGTGCAAATTGCGATTATCACTGCCAGACAATCAGAAATTGTCAGTCACCGCATGCAAGAATTACAAATCCCTCATGTATTTCAAGGTCAAAAAGACAAGCGACGCTGTCTGCAAACATTACTCAATAAACTCAACATTGATGCCAAACAAACGGCTTATGTCGGTGATGATGTCATGGACATACCAGCGATGGAGCTGGTAGGACTACGCTGCACCGTCAATAATGCCATGCCCGCTGTTAAAGCTATCAGCCATTACATTACAAAACGGGAAGGCGGCATGGGGGCAGTTCGTGAAATTTGTGATATGCTCATCGCCCACAGGGATCACAAAATTATAGCTTAGCTCATGAAATTGCCGTCAAAAACCACCGGGTTTTCATTACTCTTTACGTTAGTCTTCATTATCAGCCTAGATTTAATGTTCAAAACCAATGAAGCAATGCCTGTAAAAATTGATCAAAATACGCCTGATATTTATTCGAAAAATATTGAATACATCAACTACGCAATGAATGGACTGATCGAAAATAAACTGACCAGTCAGCTAGCGGTACACTACCCGAAATCAGATACCACTGATTTCAATCATCCAAAACTTATTTACTATACTGAAAACCAACAAAGTTGGATCGTGACTTCTGACAAAGGCAAAAGTTTACATGGTAAAGAAAAAATACTGCTCAACCAAAATGTATTGATTCATCAACCTCAAACCACCGTAGTGCCTGACACAAAAATTTATACACAACATTTGACGATTGATCCCAGCACAAACACCGCTAAAACCAATGATCCTGTTAAAATCACACGTCCTGGCACTGTGATTCACGGCATTGGCATGACAGCTAATTTAAAAACAGGCGAATATAAACTGTTAAAGCAAGCACGAGGCACCTATTATGTGGCGAATGCTTAGGCGAGCGAGTTTATTGCTATTCATTGCAAGCAGGATGCTTGCCAATGACGTTGACAAACAACAGCCTTTATTTATTGTTGCCGATGAAGTGTTAATGAACACTCACACACACATCACCATTTACACAGGCCATGTGCATGCCCAACAAGGTACGAGCCATCTGACTGCCGACAAAGTCATCACCTTTAAAAGCAACCAAAATAAAATGCAAAAAATTATCGCTTATGGAAAACAGGCGAAATACAACACTCTCCCTAATGATAGCAAGGACCCACTTTATGCCAGTGCTGACGTGCTCATCTTCAAACCCAATGAAAACATGATACAGTTACGTGGAAACGGCGTGCTCACACAAGCTCAGCGAAAATTAACAGGTGAAAAAATTGATTATAATACGGCAGCACAAACCTTATATTCTGCTCAACATGAATCTTCTCGCACCACCATCATTATTCCTCCCTCTGATTAACTAGGATAGCAATCATGAGTCGATTAATTGCCAATCATTTACAAAAATCTTATCGCGGTCGTCAAGTTGTACGAGACGTGTCCATCTATATTGATAGTGGTGAAATTGTTGGGTTACTTGGACCTAATGGTGCTGGTAAAACGACTAGCTTTTATATGATTGTCGGATTAGTGGTGCCTGATGATGGACAAGTTTTTTTGAATGATATCAATATCAGCAAATCTGCCATGCACAAGCGTGCACAAATGGGCATAGGTTATTTACCGCAAGAAACTTCCATTTTCAGAAAACTGAGTGTTCGTAATAATATTAAAGCGATTTTACAGTTGCGATCAGATTTATCGAATAATGAAAAAGAAGAACGCTTAAATCAATTATTACAAGAATTTCATATTACGCATATTAAAGACGTACAAGGGATCAGCTTATCCGGCGGGGAAAAACGTCGTGTTGAAATTGCCAGAGCACTCGCCATGGATCCAAAATTTATTTTACTCGATGAACCATTCGCCGGCATTGATCCACTATCCGTGATTGATATCAAGCGCATTATTAATCATCTGCAACGACGCGGCATTGGTATTTTAATTACCGATCATAATGTCAGAGAAACCTTAGATATCTGTCAACGTGCCTATATTGTCAATGAAGGCGGCATTATTGCAGACGGCTGCCCTGCGGATATTTTAAAGCATCAACAAGTCCGTGAAGTTTATCTTGGGCATGAATTTGATTTATAAAAGAATGATTTCATCTGATATTTTACCACCCTTCGCCAATGCAGCTAGGTAGCAGTCGTTGGACTATTTCAAGAGTGTTTAATTATATAAGTCAGAATGAGAGCCTAGTGCCTCGTCAACATTAAATTTACGGGTTGTTTGTTATCGTCATCCCGCGGTCAAGCCGCGGGATGACGAAGCCTTAACTGAATTACTCGAAAATCAAATATTGATGAGGCACTAGAAATTTACACAAGGCAGCAATCTCATGAATTCAATTATCATTCACGGCAATGCGATGGTGATCAATAACAAAGGCGTATTAATTATAGGCCCGACCGGTAGTGGCAAAAGTGAATTGTGTTTAAAATTGTTAGATCGCGGACATCAACTCATTGCGGATGATGCCGTTGAAATTAAACACTCAAGCACTCAAACGACACTACATTGCCTACCTGAAATCTATAAAAAAATACAAATTTATGAATTAGGTTTGATTAATTTAGAAAAACAATATCAGGCAAAACAATTTAGAAAATCACATACTTTAGATTACGCAATACGTTTAAATCCTGAAAAAAAAACACATGACAACAATAATTTATTGACACCTAATTGGCAGATTTATTCTATCAATAATGAATTGACTGTATCATGCCTTGAAATTAGCGATTGTCAGCAACGTGATCTCAGCTTATTGCTACCTTTGCTTTGAGTGGCAATAACAAAAAGGAAGAATTAATGGTTCGACTCACAAAAATATATACAAAACGTGGTGATCAAGGCGAAACCGATTTAGCAGGCGGGCATCGTATTGCGAAACATTCGCTTCGCATAGAAGTAATCGGCGTGGTTGATGAAGTCAATGCTGCCGTGGGTTTCGCCATTGAAGCCCTCAAACAACATCTACCAAAAAATATTTTAATTGATCAGTGCAGACGCATTCAGAATGAGCTATTCAATTTGGGTTCACAAATCGCAGTGCTTCAGCAAGATCGACGTGAAAACACACCTGTCATTCAACTGAAAAACATTGAGCAACTCGAAATAGAAATCGATGAAATGAATGCCAATTTAGCGCCGTTAAAATCTTTTGTTTTGCCGGGCGGCTCTGAAACAGCCGCACGATTGCATCTGGCAAGGACAGAGTGCCGCAAAGCCGAACGCGCCGCTGTAGCACTTGCCCGCACTGAAAAATCTTTTGAGCTGGAAATACTAGCCTATCTCAACAGATTGAGCGACTGGCTATTCGTAGCGTCGAGGTCTGTCAATGCAACACTACAAGTGGAAGAGATATTGTGGCAATCATAATGCCTGACAATCATAGAGTGATGATTGGCGCTCACCGACATTAATGATCACTAAGAGTCCGCGCATAAATAACTTATACTGCACGCGGACCCTGTTGCGCTGCATCGAACTTCTCATCTTCTTTTAGTACTAGCTCGGTTGTTGCACGCTCACAGTCTCTCATTGCCCTTGGCAATAGCTGGATAATATCATGTTGAAGAGTGTTATGATGAGATGCATAAAAAAAGCGAATCAGCGGTGGCTCACTGTCATCAGCAATATTACAGCCTAAAATTCGAAAATCATGAGTTGGAATTCTTAATTCGTAGATACTAAACTGCCTATTTGGATAGCCTTTCATACTATAGGTTCCAATGAAACGTATGGACTTTTGACTTTGTCTTTCCAATAGTGCAGTACGATATTGCTGTCGTTCCGTCTCTGACTCGATGTTAATGTTTTTGTTATCCCACCAGACATAGGTATCAGAATCACGCAAGCAAACTATTTCAGGGGGTAGCGTGAATAATTGCTTATCATTAAATAATCCGCGCCATTGAAATACTGTGCGACGTATACTGGGTGCTGACGTGGGGAGAGACAAGTCACCCGACTGCGCGAAGGTAGACGACCCCAGCTGGTGGCGGCGCTTAGGTTTTCGTTCGCTTGAAAGATGCGTTAAATCTCTCGGAGCACTTGGAGGCGGATTGATTGGAGATAAAGCATCAATAGTTGCAATCGGGGCTTGCCTGAATAGTTCGCTTCGTTTCTTAATTCTAGCTTCGCGCACCGCAGAGACCGTGAACACCGTCTCGCCATTCTCACTGATGTTGCACTCACTATTGCAAAATTGCGGTAGCAACTCCGATAGCACCTCAATTTTTATGAGTGAATCCTTGGGCAAACGAATATAAAACTGCACAGGCATTTCATCTTCGCTGGGTATATGGGATTCAATCGTGATCGAATATTCTCTACATAATAAGCGACTCAGTTTTTGATCAAGTATTTTACGCTGATCCGACTCATCAACCAATTTATTCAATTGAGACGTTAAATGACCCAATATTTCATCAAAAGCCGGTTCAATTAATAATAGTTGCGATAATAATACAAATAAAACTCGCTTCTCATCTAATGTATAAGCATTAATTGCTTTTGTAGCCATGCTATTACGAATGCTGGCTATGACTACCTTAGCGTCTAAAGAGCGACCTTCATACTTAACTTTGCCGTTTTTTGCAGTTAATAAAAGTGCATAGTTGGCATAAAGTGCTTTTTCTGCTGGTGAAAGAGAATCTGAGAGTGATAGCCCTTCAAACATTGCATTGAAGCGTTGAATATTTTGCTCAGCGGTTCTAAGTTCATAACAATGTATTAATACATTATAAGCTGCCGTTATTTCCCATCGCCACCATAATGGTAATAGATTAAGTAAATTGAATAGGCCGTTATAATAGATAATGTATAGTGTGTAAAAATTCTGGTTGCCTATTCTGTCAGAGCACAAGCTTCTCTCTAAGCGACAGTATTGCTTTAGGTGGTTGATGAAAGAGGTTTCTGTCGGCACCTGGGCCTGTGTGTCTTGCTCATACTGAGTAACGATTTTAATGAGTTTTTGGGCATGCCGAGCCTGGATTAAGATAAACACATGGAACGTGAATATCAGCAGCATTGGAAGTTCGGCGTAAACGCTCAGGTTCTTAGCGGTGCCAGCACGCCTCTCAATAGACATACAAAAGAGAAAATAAGCTATGTTTCTAAATAGAAACCGTTTAACCACATCGATATTGTTTGTGAAACAAGATAGTAAGCTCAGCTGAACCGGGGGCATTAACATTCCTCAATGTTTGGCGAAAGAAGTGAATAATACACTGCTTATATTAAGTCAGGTTTAACCTATGCTGCGCGCGATCACACATTTAAATGTTGGATTTCAGATTGGGGTTAGGTTTAAAAGAGTTTGGCCCGAAAAAACCAAAGTGGAGTAAGCCCTCGTCATCCCGCGGCTTGACCGCGGGATGACGAAGCCTTACAAGCCGCGGGATGAGACTGGATCCCATGATCAAGCCGCAGAATGACAAAGCCTTAATTGAATTACTCGAAAATCAAATATTGACGAGGCACTAGTCTTCATAAAATTTATCATTAATTAAATCCGAAATCGCTTTCCAAGCGGCCTGCTCATCTTCACCATTAATTTTGAATTCAACGGTATCACCACACTTTGCACCCAAGACCATGACACCCATAATACTTTTTGCATTGAGTTCGCGATTATTAAATTTAATCAAGATCTCACTTGCAAAACGTCCTGCCATTTTCACCAATTCCATTGAAGCTCGTGCATGCATACCTAATTTATTTTGAATTTTTATTGATTCTTTGATCACTGCCCTGCTACCTTCATATCCGCAATTAAAACAGATCCAGAGCAAATACTACTTCTAACGTCCGTATCATCTGCCATGGCTACTATATTTTTAAAGATATTTTGTAATTTTCCAGCGACAGTCACTTCAGCCACAGGATATTGAATCTCTCCATTTTCTACCCAGAAACCCGTTGCACCACGAGAATAATGGCCCGTGATTAAATTCACACTTTGCCCCATGAGTTCAGTCACCAATAATCCTCGATTCATCTGTTTTAATAAATCCATCAAGCTAACTTTAGGTGTTTCAAAATGAATATTAAACACACCACCCGCATTCCCTGTTGATTGCATATTTAATTTTCGAGCAGCATAGCAATCGAGACTATAATTTTCGACGATTCCAGCTTTAACATAAAACTGCTCTTTGGTTTCAATACCATCTAAATCATATGAGGCCGAACTTATTGCGAAATCGATAAAAGGCAATTGCCGAATAGACAAATGTTCAGGAAAAATATTTTTCCCCAATGAATTTAATAAAAAACTATTTTTTCTATAGAGGCTCCCGCCGGCAATCGCACTAAAAAAATGGCCAAATAAACTTTTAGCTACACTGGGTGCAAAAATGACTGGGCAATTTCGAGTTGAAATTTTTTGTGGGTTTAAACGAGCCACGGTTTTTTCAACGGCTTTTGAGGCAAGCTGATCCCAAGGCATAAGATCCGATGCTCTGCGAGCTACGGTCCATTCATCATCACGCTGCATGCCACTATCATCTTCTGCAATAAAACAGCATGATTTACCGTAGGTTGTACCCTCTCGCTGCCCAAGAAATCCGTGACTATTCGCTAAGATAGATGAGGTGTGATAACTATAAATATTAATCGATTCCGTTTGTTTGATACGTTTATCAAGCGTTAAAGCATAGGCTTCACAGTCAATGGCTTCACGAGAAGCCTGGTCAATCGTGATAGGCCAAGGTTCCATCAGCTGAATATGGCGTGGGGTATATTGACAGTCTGATTTATCGGGCAAGCCAGCAGCAGGGTCAATGCTCGTATAATCAGCGAAGCAAATGGCTTTACTGACGGCTTCTGTTAAGGCAGTCGTATCAAAGCTTGAGCAACTTGCAGCGCCTTTTTTATGATCGATATAAACAGTGATTTCAACCGATTGCCCCTGATGATGCTCTAAAGTCTCTATGTCCTGATGACGCACTGCAATATCAAAACCCTTTTCAGTGCGAACAGCCACCTCAGTTTCCATTGCACCTTGTTTTTTCGCAAGCGATAAAATAGTTTCGGCAATGTCCAAAAGTTTTATTGGATGATTGAGTGCTGCTGTCATGAGGTTCCTATAAGTTATACGCTTTATCTATAATGATGGCCTGGATCCCGCGGTCAAGCCGCGGGACGACAACAACGATCTAAAGCTCAAACACATTAAATTTAAAGCTCTAACACACTAAAGCTAAAGCCCATACACATTAAATCTAAAGCTCTAACACACTAAAGCTCAAACACGGCCTATCAATTAATGCGCGTCAGGTCGTGATTTTTTGCTTTTTTTAGCATGACGTTTAGGCTTAATGCCATCATTTGTTTTCAGCGGCACAGGTTGATGAGTTAATGCCAATGCAAGTACTTCATCCACCCATTTGACTGGTTTAATCACCAAATTATTTTTAATATTTTCGGGTAACTCTTTTAGTTCACGTTCATTTTCTTTGGGGATAATGACCGTTTTGATACGACCGCGTAATGCCGCTAATAATTTTTCTTTTAAACCACCAATAGGCAATACTTCACCACGCAAAGTAATTTCACCCGTCATAGCAATATCCGCTCTGACCTCAATGTTGGTCAGCGTAGACACCAATGCGGTCACCATACCAATACCTGCACTTGGACCATCTTTTGGCGTCGCGCCTTCTGGTACGTGAATATGTAGATCATTCACTTGAAACGCATTATCAGCAATACCCAACGAGTGCGAACGTGTTCGAACCACAGTAATGGCTGCTTGAATCGATTCTTGCATCACATCACCCAAGCTGCCCGTAAAATTGCATTTACCTTTTCCTGGCATAGTTTGCGCTTCGATAGTCAATAACTCTCCGCCCACTTCGGTCCAAGCCAAGCCAGTAACTTGCCCTACTTGATCGTCAATTTCCGCCAAACCAAAGCGATACTTTTGCACGCCAAGATATTTTTCTATGTTGGCCTCAGTAATTTTTGCCGATTTTTTACTGGTGGATTGAGTCGTCAGAATATCTTTAACCACCTTGCGACAAATTTTAGCAATTTCTCTCTCTAAATTTCTAACGCCCGCCTCACGCGTATAATAACGAATAATTTCATGAATTGCGGACTCATCTATGGTGAGCTCAGATTTTTTCAAACCATTTTGTTTTATTTGGCGTGGACATAAATACTTCAGTGCAATATTCACTTTTTCATCTTCGGTATAACCCGCTAAACGAATGACTTCCATACGATCTAATAAGGGAGATGGAATATTCATTGAATTAGAAGTGGCTATGAACATGACATTAGAGAGATCATAATCCACTTCAAGATAGTGATCATTAAAAGCATTATTTTGCTCCGGATCTAATACTTCCAGTAACGCAGACGCAGGATCACCACGAAAATCCATCGCCATTTTATCCACTTCATCTAACATAAATAATGGATTTTTGACTTTAGATTTAATAAGTTTTTGAATAATTTTACCAGGCATCGCACCAATATAAGTACGTCGATGACCACGAATTTCAGCTTCATCACGCACACCACCTAATGACATCCGCACAAACGTACGACCTGTGGCATTAGCAATTGACTGACCCAACGAAGTTTTCCCTACCCCCGGCGGTCCAACCAAACATAAAATCGGTCCTTTTAGTTTTTCAACACGTTGTTGCACAGCAAGATATTCTAGGATACGTTCTTTAATTTTTTCTAAGCCATAATGATCTGCTTCTAACACTTCCTCTGCTTTCACAAGATCTTTACAAACTTTACTAGTTTTATCCCAAGGCACCTCAAGTAAAGTTTCTAAATAATTTCGACTCACTGTTGCTTCGGCCGACATCGGTGGCATCAATTTGAGTTTACCCAATTCCAGCAACGCTTTATCTTTCGCTTCTTTGGACATTTTGGTTTTTCGTATACGATTTTCAAGCACCTTTAACTCATCAACCGGTGCGCCTTCACCCAATTCGCCCAGTTCAGTTTGGATGGCACGAATTTTCTCATTAAGATAATAGGATTTTTGACTGCTTTCGACCTGAGATTTCACTCTGTTTTGAATACGCTTATCCATTTCAGCCAGTTCAATTTCTTCAATCAAATAGCGAATTAATTTTTCAAGACGCTTTTGCACGGATAAGGTTTCAATTAAAATTTGGCGTTTTTTAATATCAAATGTCATATGCGCTGCAACATTGTCACAAAAACGCTCAGGTTCTTTAATGGATGACAGTGTCGACAAAACTTCAAGTGGAATTTTTTTATTAATCTTTAAATATTTTTCAAACTGCATATGCAACTGTCGAACCAGTGCATCCAATTCACGCTGATGAGCATCCGAGTCAATCACTAAAGCGGCTGGTTCGATCACAGCAATTTCGGCTGCACAAAAACCAGCGCGACGATAGAATTTCGAAAGTCTGGCACGCTTCGTACCTTCAACTAATACTTTGATCGTACCATCAGGAAGACGCAGCATTTGTAAAATGGTCGCTACCGTCCCAATTTTGTATAAAGAACCTAATTTGGGTGATTGAATATCAGCGTCTTTTTGAGCCAACAGAAAAATTTGCTTTTCATGCTCCATGGCCGCTTCGAGTGCTTTGATAGACTCGTCTCGTCCAACATAAAGCGGAATAACCATATGTGGAAACACTACTACATCACGTAAAGGTAACAAAGGTAAGTTTAATAAGTCAGACATTCTTTATAGCCTATCTGGTTAAGGTATTAATAAAAGCCCTACTGAGCCGCTTGATCTTTTTCGTCGTCGTGCCCTTCATAAATCAGAATTGGCTCACCTTTACCATTGATGGCAGATTCATCAATAATGACTTTCTGTAAATGATCTTTACTAGGCATTTCATACATTAAATCTAACAAAGTACGCTCTAATATAGAACGCAATCCACGCGCACCTGATTTTCGTTCAATTGCCTGTTTAGCAATAGCTTCTAGCGCTTTTTTACGGAAATCTAGCTCAACTTTTTCGAGCTCAAACAACACTTTAAACTGTTTAACCAAGGAATTTTTGGGTACTGTTAAAATTTCAATTAATGCGGCTTCTGTCAACTGCTCTAATACAGCCAATACAGGTAACCTACCAACAAATTCAGGAATGAGACCAAACTTAATGAGATCTTGTGTCTCAACTTTAGACATTAGTTCTTCATAATTTTCCTCAATATTTTTTTCTTTCACTTCAGCAGAAAAACCAATGCCGCCTTTTGAAGAACGTTGAGCAACTATTTTATGTAAATCGGCAAAAGCGCCACCACAAATAAAAAGAATATTACTGGTATCGACTTGCAAATATTCTTGTTGAGGATGTTTACGCCCCCCTTGAGGTGGGACTGAAGCAATGGTGCCTTCAATCAATTTTAGCAACGCTTGTTGCACACCTTCACCTGATACATCTCGAGTTAATGAAGGTGAATCTGATTTTCGAGAAATTTTATCGATTTCATCAATATAGACAATGCCTGTTTGTGCTTTTTCAATATTGTAGTCACAACGCTGTAAGAGTTTTTGAATAATATTCTCAACATCTTCGCCTACATAACCGGCCTCAGTGAGAGTTGTTGCATCTGCAATAACAAAAGGCACATTCAACACTTTAGCAAGCGTTTGAGCCAGCAAAGTTTTACCAGAACCCGTCGGACCAATCAGCAAGATATTACTTTTACCTAGCTCAACATTGTTATTTGATTTTTTCAGGTTATAAAGACGTTTATAGTGATTATAGACAGCGACTGACAAAACTTTTTTAGCGTAATCTTGACCTACAACGTAAGCATCCAATTCGCGATGAATTTCTTGGGGTTTAGGAAGTTTTTTCTCATCTGGCAATGCTGATTTAGCGACAATCTCTTCTTCTTTAAGAATGTCAGTACAAAGCATGATGCATTCGTCGCAGATATAAACACTGGGGCCTGCAATGAGTTTTTTCACCTCATGCTGTGTCTTTCCGCAAAATGAACAATGCAATGTTTCTTTCTTTTTATCAATCATACAATCGCCTCAATTTAATCAATAGTTTGTTATGTGGGGGCTAGCCACCTGAATTCAAGGGGAAACGACATAGCAATAAGCCAGTTATATTCTTAACGTGAGGCAGGATGCTGCTATATATAATACTGCGCGCGGCATAACCTCACTCACGTTTTTCTATAACGTGATCTACCAAACCGTAATTTTTTGCTTCTACTGCGGACATAAAATTATCGCGATTGGTATCATCTTCAATTTGTTTTAAGGATTGACCTGTATGCCTAACCAAAATTTGATTGATATTATTGCTGACACGCTGCGTTTCTTTAGCGTGAATTTGAATGTCTGTGCCCTGCCCTTGGTATCCCCCTAGCACCTGATGAATCATCACGGTCGTATGCGGAAGCGCAAACCGTTTACCTTTTTCGCCTGCAGTCAGAAGCAAAGCCCCGCAACTAGCCGCTTGACCAGTACAATAAGTACAAACGTTTGGCTTAATAAATTGCATGGTATCGTAGATAGCCATAGCCGCGGTTACTACGCCACCAGGAGAATTAATATAAAGAGAAATATCTTTTTTCGGATCTTCAGACTCTAAAAACAACAATTGGGCAACGATAAGATTAGCCATATGCTCTTCGATTTGTCCTACCAAAAAGATGACACGCTCTTTTAACAAACGTGAATAGATATCGTAAGAGCGTTCGCCACGAGAAGATTGCTCGATTACCATGGGAACCAATTGATTTTTGGTTTGCTCATGAGATTGGACAGCGAATTGAGGAGGATAGATCATGGGTATTCCTTAAAAAAAACATTAGGAGCATCTTGACCGTATTTGCTAATTAATTCAAGAGGTAAGAGTTATCATAAACAAATTTTCTGTGTATTAGGGTTTCACAAATTTTCGCAACTATTCAGCTGGATTAATTTTGGAAGGCAGTTGTCTCCTAAACTTTATTGAAGTAGTAGTCTAGACATTGGGTTCACTTTAGGACTTCAAAAAAAAGATGCTGCAGCTGTGGTGATTTATGTGCGTCATAGCAAAGACGCGAAGAGACTGTGGTGATCTGTTTGAAACGCCGTCATCTTGGAGTTTAACCGCGAAATCCATTCCGCGACTTGACCGCGGGATCCAAGAAATTTTCACAAACTGGATCCCGCGGTTAAACCGCGGGATGACGAAGCATTAACTGGATGACTCGAAAAATAAATATTGATGAGGCACTAGTACGCCATCCAATTAATTCTGTCAGGCTGATTTGATGGCAGGGGTTTTCAAGCTTTATCCTTACATCAAGGGTGACAGAATTAATTGGATGGCGTACTAGATTACTTTACTGCACTTCACTCACAATGATAAACCTCAAAAATTTTCTGAGAAATTGTAAAAGTTAATTAGTTCTTTGGGAATCGTCGTGATTTTGTAAAAGTGATATCCCGTCATTCCGTCGAATAATAGAATCATGGGATTTATTAAAATTTGCAATTTAAAATTATCTCCAACTTAATAAATAATTCGAAACACTTGTGCACCAAGGTTGGCCGGGACCCACCGTAATGTGAGGGGTTAAAGGTCTATATGAGCTGCCACCAAAAAATCCACTGCTATAGCCTCCAGCGCTTTGCTCTCTTTGTCGCATGATTTCATAAGTGCGCTGCCTTTCCCTTTCTCGCTGGATTTGCTCATTTCTCTCTGTTTCTTCACGTCTTCGCCGTTGCTCTTGCTCTGCTTGGATTCTGCGTTCATTCTCACGTCGATCTCGCTCCTGTTGATCACGCCTTCTATCCTCATCATCTCTAGTGCGTTGACGTTGTTCTTCAGCTGAGCGCCTTTCTTGCTCTGCTCTACGCCTATTATCCTCATCTGAACGATCTCTCGCTTGCATTAAGTGCGTTAAGTTGACTTCAGAATGAGTTGTTACAGATACTACTGGATCGGGAAGTTTATTTTGAGCTTGAAAATAAGGGGTAAGTTGTGAATTCCATTGACGTGCAATATCGTTTGCCGTATGCCCATTGGTATCTTTAAGCGCTGCA
>Ga0155588_1075_pt1 | contig 28243 bp, 25 predicted proteins | sample RifCSPhighO2_12_FD_107245 | JGI IMG/M metagenome (GOLD analysis project Ga0155588, IMG submission 107245) | Gammaproteobacteria bacterium RIFCSPHIGHO2_12_FULL_41_15
TTTAGTGTAAAATGGCGCCCAGTATTTTACTTCGATTTAGCTCTTGTGACCAACAATTATTTTACTGAAATTGTAAAAGTTGTTTCGTACATGTTCCTATATTCGATCGCTTTAATCCGCCCAACACTAACAGGGTTAATATCACAGTGATTCCTACTGCAATCGGTATGATTGAAATCGTTTTAATACCGAGCAGATGCAATAAATAACCCGAAAAGCCGAGTGCTGCTGTTGCTGCAGAAGCTATTTTTGCACATAAGAACATCCAACCCGCAGTAAAACCGAACGTAGGGTTAAGATAATGATAACCATATTCATAAGTACCACCACTTACCGCATGCTGTGCGGCAAGTTGAGCGCTAGACAACGCATTACACGTGGCAACGATAGCCGCCAGAATAATCGCAAAAATGACAGAAGGGCCAGTTATACCAGCAGCCACACCAATGCTGACAAAAACGCCTGTGCCAATAATGGAGCCTAGTCCCATCATCGTAGCGCCCATTAATCCTAAATCGCGTCTTAATGCAATGGGATTAGTTTTATTATTCATCCGGTGGCCTCTGATACCTTCTAGAAAATTAACCTGGATATTTCATGAAAGGGATGGTGAAAGTTTTTATAATCCTTTAAGATTCAAACTCTTAAAAAAGAATCAGGATGACTTTCACCATAACAAAGTGTACCAAGGAAAAAGTGACTCTCCCAGCCGTAATCGATAGAGCTAAAAATATGCTTATTTAACTTCTGATAGCCAATACGGCTTATAATAAGGATCTTTCATTGCTTCTTCTAAGGTGATAAAACGATACCCATGACTTTGAAAAAGTTGAATAATATTTTCGAGAAAATAACTATTTAAATAATTCATGTGTATAAGCAAAATATGTTTAATGGAGCGATGCTCTTTTTTTTCTGCTTCACGTTCTGCTTTTACCGTTTTATTCCAGATATAATTTAAATAACGGCTTTTAAAACTATCGAGGTTAGCCGCGCGACTACGCCACGGAATATTTAATAAACTTGCATTAAACTGAAAATCTTTGCTATCAATTGTCACGGGTGCAACCATATAATGCTGTGCGGATAAATAATCACGGACTGCCGAATATTTTGTAGTACCAGAACCATCTGATAAAAAAGGATAGCGAAAAAATTTAGGCGTTGACATGATTGCCGCTAGTTTTTCGTCTGCTTTAGCAATATCTTCAATATAAGCTTCTGTTGACATGCGGCTTAAACTGCGATGTGAATAGCTGTGATTCCCCAGACTGTTACCGGCGGCTTTAAATTTTTCGAGCCATTCCCATTGTCCTGACTCAATTGAATTTGCCACGACAAACCCGATCGCAGGCACTTGATATTTTGTCAATACTTCTAGGATTCGTTGGAAGCGCTCATTTTCACGACGCAATTTAGCGGCATCTTTTCCAGCAGAGCCGACAAATGGCAAATCATCAATGGTTAGCGCCACCTCTTTCGCAAACGATACTTGAATATAACTCATGAAAAATAAAACAAAAAAAACACGAGCGAATACTTTAATGAGCCGCATATACTGCTCTCCTTTTCAGTATGATCGTCTCATTAAGTATAGCGGGTCAGAAATTATTTTTAGTCTATACTTAATCTATAGTGTTTCAGATAAATATTTTGGTAAAAATGAACTATTTTAATTGTCTTACCGGCAATGGTGCCACTTTCGAGCTTTCCTCTCCCGCCTGCGGGAGAGGCTAGGAGAGGGTTGGCTTCTAATGGCACGATCATTTTCACCAAAATATTTATCTGAAAAGCTATATTAACAGAAAATTGTGGGGAGGAATGAAATGAACTTATTCTTTGTACGGGACAATTTTTTAAAACTCGGTATATCCAGAGCGGGTGACGCCGGAAGGAGGGCTCCCGGCGCGCGCAGCGAAGCGAGCACGACGGGATACCTGCAGGCGGCAGGACCCGCGTTATCTTTCGTTACAAAAAATTGTCCCATACAAAGAAAATTATTAAAAAAAATCATGGCAGTTGCACCGTTAGCACTTTCACTGCTGATAGCAACACCCTCAGTTTTTTCTTCAGAAGGCGTTTGCTTTTGGTTTGATAAGAGTAGTTCCCTGGGTTACGAGTTTCAGGTGTCTTACGGGAGTAGTAACCTGACCTACGTAGTACCAGAAAACCGTTCTTGTGTTTCTCGTACCAACGAGAAGATGGTGATTAATACCTGTGTTTTTAGAAACTCTTCCCATCGTCTCGCTCATGCAAGTGCAGGTAACAATCCTTGTGAATACGCTTGTCCGGATTTTACTATTCAAAATAATGTAACGGATATTTATTTCAAATTTACTAAGCCGGACGAAAAGTGTGTTATTTATTCGAAGCGACCCCTCGAATAACAGCTCATCACATATCAACGGAATGATTGGCTGAACACCGATCCGGGTTAGCATTCTGCCGCGTAGTATTCCTGCGCCGGTTCTCGCAAGTTATAATTGGAGCTCATGCTGTACCCATAAGCACCTACATTTTCAATCAAAATAACATCGTCTTCCTGACAAATCGGCATAGGTTGCAGCCTACCCAATGTATCTCCACTTTCACAAATAGGGCCTACAATGTTCATGGGTTCTACGATAGGCTCGTCAAGGCGCGTTAAATTAACAATTTCATGATAGGAATCATACAGCATCGGCCTTAAAAAAGAATTCATTCCCGTTTCAATGCCAACGAATTTTATGGATCCTTTTACTTTGGTTTGAGTGACTTTTGCCAGCAATACACCAGATTCTGCGACTAAATAACGCCCTGGTTCTATCCAAATTTGCAGCTTTGGCCATTCTTTTTTTACTTCCACTAATGATTGATTGAATTTATCTAACGATAAAGGAGTTTGATCTTGACGCTCTGTGATACCGAGTCCTCCACCCACATCCAATATCGTCACATGAGGGAATAGCTGAAGGCAGTTTGTTAGCGATCGAAACACTTTCTCCCAATGCAACGGATTCAAAATTCCACTACCTGCATGACTGTGTAAACCAACCACTCGAATATCATGACGATTGACTATTTCACTAACTTGCGCTAGAGAAGAGATCGGAATACCGAATTTTGATTCATCTCCTCCCGTTACTACATATTTATGATGACCATGACCTTCTCCAAGATCAACTCGAATAAAAATATTTTTTTGAAAAAATAATTCAGCCCAGTGCTCAAGAATATAAAGATTATCAATAGTAATTAAAATATCCAATGCTAACGCTTGATGGTACTCTTTTTTAGGCGCAAAATTGGGAGTAAATAAAATTTTATTTTTTAAAATATCAGGAAATAATTTTAAAATAAAATAAACTTCGCTCAATGAAACACATTCAAATCCTATACCTTCCTGATAAAACTGCTGCAAAATATTTTTATTGCTATTTGCTTTTACTGAATAAAAAACTCGATCGACAGCTTGGCAGCTCAACAAGCTCACCGCTTTTTCATGTAAACAAGATTTAGAATAAACGTAGCAAGGCGAATTTTTATCAGCAATTTTCAACAATTCATAACGAAAAGTGTACCACCATGGGGGATGCTGAATATCTCTTATTCTCATTGCCAATACTCCAAGAATCAGGTTTATCGAACAAAAATAAAGGGTAACCCAATAATAAGTGCGTCTGCTACGATCACCATAACGATGTAAGTCCACGCGTGTGAAAAAGCAATTTGTGCAGGTATTGTAAATCCTAGAATAAACCCAAGACTACATACGAAAATACCCAGCAAACAAACCGTCCATATTCCTAATTTTCCACCTGGAATTCGAAAAGGACGTTCCTGATGAGGCTCTGTATAACGCAAACGAATAGCACTAAAAAAAATAAGAATATAAACCACCATGGTAAATTGGCTGGTTAACGCAACAATAAACCAAAAAGCGATGTCAAATTTAGGAAGAATAATAAACACGGTAGAAAGTACCGTAACAATAATTCCCTGTAGTAACAAAATATTTATTGGCATGTCGTTTTTATTTTTTTTAGCAAAAAAACGAGGTAGATGATGATGAACACCCGCATCATGCAAACCTCTTGCTGGCCCGATCACCCACGCACTCAAACTTGCAATAGACGCTAATGCGATCAAATAAGCTAATATCGGATTTAAGCTATGCAACCCAAATTTATTTAAAAATAATTCAATTCCCCCAATCACCCCACTGATTAAATTCACTTCTTGGGAAGGAACAACGATACTAATCGATAAACTACCCAACAAAGTTCCCAAAAAAATAATTATTGTCGAAAATAAAATAGCACGCGGAAATTCTCGACGCGGATTTTTAACATTTTTAGCATGAAAAGCGGTGATTTGCATGCCCGCATAAGAAGAAAGTACTCCTAAAAAAAAAGAAAAATTTGACCAATGCATAGCGGGAAATATAGACTGATGCGTATTTAATTGAATAGGGTACTTTCGCAGTAACCACACACACCCTAAGGTAATAACAAAAATAATAGGGATAATGATTCCGAATAAAGCACCTACAACGTTGAGCTTACTAGAGGTGCCAATACCCAAGGTATTAAACAAAAGGCAGAACCAAAAAATAATCATCATAAATCCGAATAAGTCATATTTATTTGTACCCAGTGCAGGAGAAATGGCATAAGCCAAGGTAGCCACTATTGTTGCTAATGTGGCGGGAAAACCAATGACATTGTTCACCCACTCCATCCAAATAGCGATAAAGCCAACCTTATAACCAAATGCCTCAGTGACCCAGGTATAAATACCCCCATTTTCAGGGTAAGTACTGGCTAATTCAGCGGTAACAAAAGCACTGGGAACCAGAAAGGTGATCATGGCTAAAGAATAAAAAAATATCGCTTCCATTCCGACGCGAGCCATCATCGGTAATTCTCGCAAATTCATAATGGCCGAAACGGTGATCATTGTTAACGTGAAGGTTGTTAATGACCTGAGGGTGGGTTTGCGTGCATCCTGCATTAAACTTCTCCATGAAAAATTCATTTTCATCCTTAAGGCATATCATCATCTGCGCGGCGGGTTGCTGGCAGGAGGCTTGAACGATTTAAGCCAAAAGCAATGGCGAGTGAACCGGCAACATAAATCGAAGAATAAGTACCAATCACAATACCGATCGTCAATGGTAAGGCAAATAAATATAAAGTGGGTCCACCAAAAATTAACAATGCGATGACCACCAATAAAGTTAATCCAGAAGTCATGATGGTACGCGATAAAGTTTGATTAATGGATAGATCCATAATTTCAAGTGGGGTACCTTTACGAACTTTACGGAAATTTTCTCGCACTCGATCATACACAACGATGGTGTCATTCAATGAATAACCAATGACCGTTAATACAGCGGCTAAAACAATTAAATTAAATTCAATTTGAAAAAATGAAAATATACCCAAAATCAACAATGGATCGTGGGCTAATGCTAATGCAGCGCTTAGTGCAAAACGATATTCAAACCGCAAGGCAATATAAATCATAATACAAATAAACGAAACAATGACGGCTAAAATACCATTCGTCACCAAACTTTTTCCCACTTGGGGGCCAATATAACTAAGAGACTTCACCAACGCGGTTGGTAAAATTTGTAATAATTTTTCTTTCAATTGTTCTTGCGATTGATCCGTTCGTGGCGCCAAGCGAATGGAATAATCGGTAACGCTAAATGCCTGCACCACTGCTTTATCAAAACCCCCTTCGACTAATTTTTGCCGCAGTTCATTTGCTGAAGTTGTTTGTGGGAAAGAAACTTCTACGGAAGTCCCCCCAGTAAAATCAAGTCCTAAATTCAAACCACGAAGACTAAGGGAAATAACAGAAGCAAAAATAATTATCGTGGAAAACACGGCTGTCCAAATTCGCTGCCGCATGAAGGGGATTTTCGTATTGGTTTTAAAAAATTCCATGAATGCTTCTCAACTTTTTTCAGCCGTTCTCGCTGATTTTTTTATTTTGATACCAATCGATAAATGATCGACTTTACGACCACCGTAAATTAAATTAACGATACCACGCGTGAAAAAAATCGCCGTAATCATTGAAGTGATTAACCCGATAATTAAAGTCTCAGCAAGATTTTGCACTTGTGAAGAACCCAGCGCCAACAAAATCACCGCGACAATTAATGTCGTCACGTTCGCATCCACAATGGTTGAAAAAGCACGATCATAGCCACGAGCAATAGCGGCTTGTGGTGTCACGCCATTGCGTAGCTCTTCACGGATCCGCTCGTTAATTAATACGTTGGCATCCACTGCCATCCCCACCGTTAATACAATACCCGCAATTCCCGGTAAAGAAAGTGTGCCGCCCATCACGGAAAGGATAGCCACAATAAAAAAAATATTAAGAATTAATGCCAAATCGGCAATAACACCCAATAAGCGGTAATAAAGTATCATGAACAGTACGACAGCCATGGAACCAATTTCTAACGAAGTGACCCCCATATCGATATTTTGCTTACCGAGGCTTGGGCCAATCACACGCTCTTCCACAAAATTCATTTGGGCAGAGTATGCCCCCGAACGTAATAACAACGCCAAATTCTGCGCTGTTTGCATGGAACTTAAACCCGTAATCTGAAAATTATGCGCTAACGCGTCATTAATCGTCGATACATTGATTACTTTTTCCACTTTCACATTTTTAGAAATGATTTTGCCGTCGACCATTCGTTTTTCTATTTGCGTTTCGACATACACAACGGCTAAGGGTCGCCCAATATTATCGCCCGTAATTTTGTGAAAGCTAGTAACCACGCTACCGCCGACTCGAATCGACACGGACGGACGTCCATTGTCATCCACCATGGGGCTAGCATTAATAATTGAAGTACCAAATAAAATCACCTGATTATTCAGTAAAATCGGCTGACCATTATCATCTTTGAAGAGTTGCGTGCCAAATGGAATTACTCCCGTTTTTGCAGCCGCTGTGGCATCTTGTTGCGTGTCAACCAGCTGTAACCGTATCGTTGCCATTTTACCGATTAAGCTTTTTGCTCGCGCCATGTCTTGAATACCCGGCAAATCCACACTGATTTGGTCAGCGCCCTGTTGCTGAATGACCGGTTCTTGGATGCCCAATTCACTGACCCGAGTGCGCAAAATCGTGAGATTTTGATCGACCGCATAATTCGATAATTGCAGTAAAGCCTCTTGTGTCATCACGCCTACAATCACGGGTTCATTATTTTCTTGCTGTGTTGTAAATAAATAATCGGGAAAATTCTTTTGTAAAAAAGATTCAGCCTGACGCTGTGTATCGGTATCGCGAAAACGAATCACAAAACCGCTAGCACTCGTGGGTGAAATACCCGCATAGCGAAAATTTTTATCGCGCAGCTGTTGACCCATACTGTGCATATCCGCTGTTTGGCGCGTTTTTATCATACTGTTGGTATCTACTTGCAGTAAAAAATGTACGCCACCCCGTAAATCCAAGCCTAATTTCATGGGATTTGCACCCATCGCCATTAACCATTTTGGCGTTGTCGGTGCTAAGTTAAGCGCAACGCTGTAATTAGGTCCAAGTGAGGCTTGCAAAACGTCTTGTGCTTTTAATTGGTCTTCTGTATCGGTAAAACGCACCATAATGGTATTGTTTTCTGGTGCAATGGACTTATAAGAGAGGGACTGCGATCGCAAAGCTGCCGCCATTTGATTTTGAATCGTACTCGGAAATGGTGCTTCATCGTGAGTGGTAATTTGAATGGCGGGATCTTCAGGATAGAGATTCGGAAGAGAGTACAAAACACCAAAAATCAGCATAATCACAATAAGCACATAGCGCCATGCCGGATAACGATTCATTCGATTTCCTTTAATCTACGATGTCGACAGTGCCTTTAGGTAAAACCGTCGCAATTGAACTTTTTTGTAGAGTCACTTCTACGTTTTTAGCGATTCTGACAATAATATAGGAATCTTTGAGACGGACGACTTTACCTAAGATACCGCCGGCGGTCATAACCTCATCGCCAACACCAATTTTTTCGAGCATATTGCGTTGATCTTTTGCACGTTTGCTTTGTGGACGAATTAACAGAAAGTAAAAAACAAGAATTAATAGTACCGGCAGTAATAGCATTTGCCAAACACTACCGTGTTGCTGAGCGGTCGATGGTGCCGTTGTCGCTGCAGCATAAACATCCGAAATTCCTAAAAAACTCAATAATGACATTGTGTTATCCCCCGGGTTTCATAAAATGTCGTTACAAACTGGTCTAATTTACCTTGTTCAATGGCATCACGCAAACTTTGCATGAGCTGCTGATAATAATGCAAATTGTGTAAAGAGTTAAGACGAGCGCTTAAAATTTCTTTCGCATGAAAAAGATGGTGCAAGTAAGCTCGTGTAAAGTTTTTGCACGTATAACAATGGCAGTCAGCATCTAAGGCACGCAGGTCATTGCGATATTCTGCATTGCGAATACGAACAGTCCCCTGTGACGTAAAAAGATGCCCATTACGAGCATTGCGTGTTGGCATGACGCAATCAAACATATCAAGGCCACGACGTACCCCTTCCACTAAATCTTCAGGTTTACCAACGCCCATGAGATAACGCGGCTTATCGTGAGGCATCTGCGGCAATAGTTCATCAAGCGTTTGCAGCATCAGTTCTTTAGGTTCTCCGACAGATAATCCACCAATCGCCATGCCATCAAAATCCATTTGCATTAAACCGTTTAAAGAACTTTTTCGCAGATCCGCAAACATTCCCCCTTGCACAATGCCAAAAAGTGCATTGTCATGACCTTCATGCGCTTTTTTGCAACGCTGTGCCCAACGTAAACTGAGCTCCATCGATTGCTGTGCTTGTGCATGCGTTGCTGGATACGGCGTACAATCATCAAAAATCATCACGACATCCGAATCCAAGACGTGCTGCATTTGAATGGAGCGCTCTGGTGTCAAATGCACGGTAGAACCATTGATGGGGGATTGGAAAGTCACGCCCTCTTCCGATAATTTTCGTAATTCACACAAACTAAAAACCTGGAAACCCCCAGAATCGGTTAAAATCGGTCGATCCCAATGCATAAAACGGTGCAATCCACCGTGCTGCGCGATGATTTCTGGTCCGGGACGCAACATCAGGTGAAATGTATTCCCTAAAAGAATTTCAGCACCGGTATTTCTGACTTCCTCAGGCGACATTGCTTTGACCGTACCACACGTCCCCACCGGCATAAATGCCGGTGTTTGCACGTGACCCCGCGGAAAAATCAGCTCACCGCGCCGCGCATGGCCGCACGTGGAGGTTACATTAAACTTCATTCTGCTCATGGGTCGGCATTGTAACAAGTGGGGCCTTGACAGCCAAGCACGTTCTATTACACTCTCCCCATGATAAATTCTAAGCAAAAAATAGTCGTCGGTCTCTCCGGTGGGGTCGACTCTGCCGTTACCGCTTTGCTGTTAAAGCAGCAAGGGCATGATGTGATGGGTATTTTTATGCAAAATTGGGACGCAGAGCGCGACGATCCGCATTGTACCGCCGAACAAGATTTAAGTGATGCTCGTGCCATTTGTGATCAAATTGGGATAGCGCTGCATACGGCTAATTTCGTCCGTGAATATTGGGACCGCGTCTTTCAACATTGCTTGGATGAGTTTGCTGCGGGACGCACCCCCAACCCTGATATCTGGTGCAATCGAGAAATTAAATTTAACGTCTTCTTGCAACACGCCCTTAATTTAGGCGCTCAAAAACTCGCAACCGGACATTACACACGCATTCAACAGGGTAAAGAAGGCTATCAACTGTTGCGAGGTTTAGACCCCAGCAAAGATCAGGCCTATTTTTTATATACGTTAAACCAGTTTCAATTGCAGCACAGCTTATTTCCCGTTGGGGAATTATTGAAAAGTGACGTTCGAAAAATCGCACAACAGCACGGTTTAATGAATTACGCTAAAAAAGACAGTACTGGAATTTGTTTTATTGGTGAACGCGAATTTAAACCTTTTTTACAAGAATTTTTATTAGCACAGCCCGGTGACATAGAAACCATAGAAGGCAAAAAGCTCGGAAAACACGATGGTATTATGTTTTATACCTTAGGTCAGCGCAAGGGTTTAAATATCGGCGGAATACAAAATACCGATGAAAAGCCCTGGTATGTGCTGCAAAAAGACGTTAAACGAAATGTACTGATCGTAGGTCAAGGTTATGATCATCCGTTGTTATATTCACGTTCTTTAACGTGCTGTCAAGCGGATTGGATTTGTGGACATGCGCCAAAAACACCGGCAACCTACGTCGCAAAAACCCGGCATTTGCAGCCAGACCAACGCTGTCATTTATCACCCATCACGGAAAATACGTTTCACGTTGAATTTGAAAATCCACAACGCGCTATTACACCAGGGCAATCGATTGTATTTTATGAAGGTGATGTTTGTTTGGGTGGGGCTATTATCACGGAAAATCAATATAGCTTTTCAGATAAATATTTTGGTGAAAATGATCGTGCCATTAGAAGCCAACCCTCTCCTAGCCTCTCCCGCAGGCGGGAGAGGGAAGCTCGAAAGTGAGCACCATTGCCGGTAAGATAATTAAAATAGTTTATTTTTACCAAAATATTTATCTGAAACACTATAGGAGAAAAAACTATGCCAAAATTGAACGAAAAAAAATGTCAAGCTTGCAGCGGTGAAACAAAACCGTTAAACGCACAACAAGCCAAAACGCTTTTAGCGGATATTCCTGCGTGGCAATTAAATGCAACTCATACTGAAATTAGCAGAAGCTTCACCTTTAAAAATTATTATCACACCATCGCATTTGTTAACGCGATCGCGTGGATTGCGAACAGTGAAAATCATCATCCGGATCTTGCAGTAGGATATAACACCTGCACGGTAAAATTCAGCACACATTCCATCAAAGGGCTGTCAGAAAATGACTTCATTTGTGCGGCAAAAATCGATTATTTATGACAACGTTAACCTTTCCTGTCGTTAAACCCAGTGACAACCGTCTCGTATGGAGCGGTTGTTTGGGTAGTAGCGCCTGCCTCCTCATCAGCAATATGGCTTTAACTCATTCGCGCCCCATATTGGTCATCACAGCTAATGTGCATCAAGCAGAGCGTCTCATGCAGGAAATTCAATTTTTCACCGTTGGGAAATTGCCTGTTACTCTTTTTCCCGACTGGGAAACACTTCCTTACGATCATTTTTCCCCACATCAGGACATTATTTCAGAACGACTCGCTTTTTTATCGAAATTACCACACCAAACAAAAGGCGTTATTATTGCGAGCGTAACGACGTTAATGCATCGACTACTCCCCGCTTCGTATTTAACGACTCATAGTTTAATCGTAAAAATCGGTGATCAACTAAATATTGAGAAACTTCGCGCAAATCTTGTCAATGGTGGTTATCGACACGTTGGTCAAGTCATGGAACATGGTGAATTTAGCATTCGCGGTGCTATTTTAGATTTGTATCCGATGGGCAGTGAAACCCCCTATCGAATTGAATTTTTTGACGAAGAAATTGAGACGATACGCAGTTTTGATCCTGAAGATCAACGCACCATTGACAAAATGACCACAATAAATTTATTGCCAGCACATGAATTCCCATTAAACCAGGAATCGATGACGCGTTTTCGCCAAGCATGGCGAGAAAAATTCAGTGGAAATCCAACGGAATCTCCACTTTATCAACAAATCAGTGAAGGAGTAGCACCGGCTGGAATTGAATATTATTTACCGCTTTTTTTCGAAACCACGGCCGCATTTTTTGATTATATTGCTAAAAATGCATTAATGGTCATTCATAATGATATTCAAACGAGCATTGATAAATTTTGGCAAGAAGTAAAATCCCGCTATGAACAACTGCGCTTTGATATTCGACGTCCGCTTTGTCCACCCACCGAAATATTTTTTACTCCTGATGAATTTAATGCCGCATTTAAAGATTTTTCACAAATTAAAATCACCGAACAAAAAACAAAATCATCGTTTACTTTTTCCGCTGAGCCATTGCCAAATATCAGTATTAACCATCGCATTTCTGAACCACTCACCAATCTTAAATATTTTATTCGTGAGTTTCTAGAAAATAACGAAGCTCGTATTTTATTTTGCACAGAAAGTACGGGTCGACGCGAAACATTAATCGATCTCTTAAATACCACCCCTATTATCGTGAAAAATTTCAGCGACTGGAATGCATTTTTAGCAGCAAAGGATCGCATCGGAATTCTGATCTCCCCTTTGGAAAAAGGACTCATTCTCAGTTCGGCTCATGTGGCCATTATCACAGAATCTGAATTATTTGGTGAGCAAGTCAAACAACGTCAATATCGCAAACAGCGCCAGCTGGATCCGAATCTCATGATCCGCAATTTGACGGAACTGAATATCGGCGCTCCAGTTGTGCATATTAATCACGGGGTAGGACGTTATATTGGTTTGCAAACCATTCAAACAGGAAATATTGAAGCAGAATATTTAACACTGCAATACGCGGATAATGACAAAATTTATGTGCCTGTCGCTTCGCTTCATTTAATCAGCCGTTACACTGGAGCGGATAGCGAGCACGCACCACTACAAAAGCTCGGCAGTAAAAATTGGGATAAGATCAAACAAAAAACCGCACAACAAATCCGTGATGCTGCTGCAGAATTGCTGGATATTTACAGTCGTCGCCTATCAAGCAAAGGGTATGCGTTTAAAATTGATCGTAAAGAATATCAAACCTTTTCAGATGGCTTTCCTTTTCAAGAAACACCCGATCAGAAAAAAGCGATTGACGATGTGCTGCACGATATGGCATCCGAACAATGTATGGACCGCTTAGTCTGCGGCGATGTTGGCTTTGGCAAAACTGAAGTCGCCATGCGCGCCGCTTTCGTTGCAGTACAAAACAATAAACAAGTCGCTGTTTTGGTTCCCACCACGCTGCTCACCAATCAACATTTGCAAAATTTCAAAGATCGATTTTCAGATTGGCCGATTAAAATTGTGGGGCTTTCGCGTTTGCAAGTGCAAAAAGAGGTGGTCAACGCATTAAAAGATCTCGCTGATGGCAAAATTGATATCGTGATCGGCACCCATAAATTGCTTTCATCAGAAATTAAATTTAAAGATTTAGGATTATTAATCATTGACGAAGAACAACGTTTTGGTGTTCGTCAAAAAGAACGTATCACTTCATTACGCGCACATATTGATATTTTAACATTAACGGCTACACCCATTCCACGCACCTTAAATATGGCATTAGCAGGAACGCGTGATTTTTCTATTATTGCAACGCCACCATTACGGCGCCTTTCCGTAAAAACTTTTATTCACGAGGATAATCCCAGTTTAATCCGTGAGGCTGTATTACGTGAAACTTTGCGCGGCGGACAAATTTATTATTTACATAATGATGTCGCAACGATTGAAGCAAAAGCCGAAAAATTACGCGAAATTGTTCCAGAGGCGCGCATCAACATCGCACATGGTCAAATGCGCGAACGCGATCTTGAACGCATCATGTCGGATTTTTATCATCAGCATTTTAATATGTTAGTATGCACGACGATTATTGAGTCGGGTATCGACATTCCTTCTGCCAATACCATCATTATTAATAAAGCAGATCGCTTTGGCTTATCACAATTGCATCAATTGCGTGGTCGTGTAGGACGATCGCACCACCAAGCTTATGCTTATTTAATTACACCCCCTGAAAAAAGTTTAACAAAAGATGCCGTAAAGCGTTTAGAAGCGATCGCACAATTAGGGGATTTAGGCATTGGTTTTAGCCTCGCCACACACGATTTGGAAATTCGCGGCGCTGGTGAATTACTGGGAGAACAACAAAGCGGACATATTCATGCCATTGGTTTTACGCTTTATATGGAATTATTAGAAGAAGCCGTTGCAGCATTAAAGGCAGGACGAGAACCCACGTTTGAAAAACCACTCCATGCAATGATGGAAATTGATCTTGGCATTACGGCACTGCTTCCGAAAGAATACGTCGGTGATGTGCATGTTCGTTTGACGCTTTATAAGCGTTTAGCCAATTGCAACACACGAGAAGAAATACAAGAACTGAAATCAGAGTGGATTGATCGATTTGGTTTACTACCCGACGCCGCTCAAAATTTATTGAGCTTAGCCGATATAAAATTAACAGCCGCTGCCATGGGTGTCATTAAAATCGAGGTGGGCGATAAATTTGGTTATCTGCACTTTAACGAAAAACCTAGCATTAAACTGGAAAAATTAATTTATCTGATTCAATCACCATCTAAGCAATACCAACTGCAAGGTAGTGATCGATTGCGATATACCGTTCAACATCATGACGCACCAAAAAAAATAAATGAGCTGATAAATTTGTTGAATATCCTTCAATAAAGGAAGTTTGAAATGATGTTCGAAATTTTTTTGTAACTGTCTGGGTCTATACTATCGATTTTTTCTGCGTCATGCCATTGTCGCAACCACGTAAACTGACGTTTTGCAAATTGCCGAGTGGCGTAAATGGCACGCAAACGCATTTCTGCAAGGTCATATTCGCCCGATAAATACGACCACACTTGTCGATAACCCACCATGCGAATCGATGGCATCATTGCATTTAAATCACCGCGCTGAAATAATTGCTCTACCTCAGCAACCAGCCCTTGCTTTAGCATGCGATCAAAGCGTTCCTCAATGCGCGCATGCACAAGAGCACGCTCTGATGGCGCGACAATAATATTCAAGATATCAAAGGGATGCTCATGCCACTGCTGTTCCTGCTGCCATTGCGACAACGTTTTTCCTGTCGCTCGATATAATTCAAGCGCGCGTTGAATACGTTGTCCATCGTTCGGATGAATATGCGCTGCCGCTACAGGATCCACCTTTACCAGCATGGCATGTAACAAAGGCCAACCGTGTGTTTCTGCTTCTTGATTAATTTGCTCACGAATCAATGCATTCGCCCCAGGAAATTCTGAAAAACCACGCTGCAATAAATTAAAATACAACATGGTTCCACCCACCAATAACGGTGTTCGACCTTGCGACAAAATGGTTTGAATTTCCGTTAATGCCTCCTGGCAAAATTGACCTGCGGAATAATTTTCAGCGGGATCGCAAATGTCAATTAATCGATGTGGTGCTCGTGCTAATTCTGCTCGCGAGGGTTTTGCTGTGCCAATATCCATGCCACGATACACCATCGCTGAATCTACACTAATAATGTCGCATGAAAAATCTTGAACGAGACGTATCGCCAAGTCGGTTTTCCCACTCGCGGTGGGCCCCATGAGACAGATGATTTTATTTTTCATCAACGACCACGCAAAAATAATTTATCTAATTCCATCATGGAGATTTGCGTCCAGGTCGGACGACCATGATTGCATTGGCCACTGTTTTCCGTTACTTCCATTTTTCGCAGTATGGCATCCATTTCTATAAGACTTAAGCGATGATGCGCACGCAACGCCGCATGACACGCCATTGTTGCTAACGTATGATTGATTTGTTCTTCTAATCGGTGCGTTTCCTCATCGCTGATCGCATCTGCTAAAACATCATGAATGAGCGCTGGAATTGTCGCTTCTTTGATAAGGATAGGAACGCTACGCACTACAATACTCTCTGGACCTACGGCATCCGTCATGATTCCTAAGGCTTGTAAGTGATTTTGCAGGGTATGCCAGGCATTCATCTCTTCACGATTTAATTCCACCCCCATCGGCACTAATAAATGTTGCAGCGCAATCTGATGCTGTTGATGTTGAAGTTTTAATTTCTCATAAAGAATTCGTTCATGCGCCGCATGCATGTCAACAATCACAAGTCCTTGCTGATTTTGAGACAAAATATAAATATCGTGCAATTGCGCAATGGCATTACCTAACGGATGATCCTGTGGCTTTTCTTCTTTCTGAATCACCTCAACCTGTTCCACGGGTTGATGTAATGCTTTATAAGCCGTCATTTGCTCTTGCACCATGAACGGCATACTAGGCTGATGACGCGGCATCGTCGCATAATGCATTGGTTCAGGAGACGGAGCAATCATCACTGGCGTAGCTGCTGCAGGTTTTAGTGATTTTAACGCATCATGCACGCCAGAAAATACGAAGTCATGAACCAAACGCGTGTCACGAAAACGCACCTCATGTTTTGTCGGGTGTACATTCACATCCACAATCGATGGGTCAATTTCTAAATATAAAATAAAAGCGGGAAACCGATTATTAAACATCACATCATGATACGCTTGCCGTAAAGCGTGATTTAATAATTTATCACGTACAAAACGATTATTAATATAAAAAAATTGCATATCAGCTTGGCTGCGATTAAAGATTGGTTCTGCAATCCATCCCCATAATTTCATTCCCGCTGAAATAAATTCAATCGCTAGCGCATGCTGCATAAATTCTTTACCTAACAATTGCGCTAAGCGCTTTTCTTTTTGCGCTAATTGGTGAGCACTGGGCAAATTGAAAATGACCTTACTATCGTGTATTAATTCAAATGACGTTGCAAAATGCGAAAGTGCTAAACGCTGCATAATCGTTTCAATATGTGAAAATTCCGTTTTAATGGTTTTTAAAAATTTTCGCCGTGCCGGCGTATTGTAAAATAAATCCTTAATCGCAACGGTTGTTCCCACTGGGTGCGCTTGCGGTTTAACCGCCGAAATATCCCCATCTGCCGCTGAAACGTGATAACCATGTGATTCACCACGAAAACAAGACGTTAATTCCACACGCGCAATGGCCGCAATGCTGGCTAAGGCTTCTCCCCGAAAGCCAAGACTCATGACCTTTTCTAAATCTGATAACGTTTTAATTTTGCTGGTAGCATGCGGTAATAACGCGAGCGGCAAGTCCTCTGGATGAATGCCATCCCCATTATCACGAATTCGAATGAGCTCGCGACCCCCTTGCAACACATCGAGTTGAATTTTATTGGCATTCGCATCTAAGCTATTTTCGACAAGTTCTTTTACGACCGAAGAAGGTCGCTCAACGACTTCTCCAGCGGCAATTTGATTGGTTAGGTGAGCATCTAATTGCTGAATATTCATTGTTTCCTCATTGTAAAGGTGATTTCGCGGCACACCGATTCTCGCCGTTCGATGTGAAATATCCAGGCTAGGTTATCAGGTTGCCGCCTTCCATCCCATAAAAATTCCAAGGCTTATTTTCTTGACAACGGCAGGTGTAATGGTGTACCGTTACATAAGTACAGTATCACCATGGAATGCCACTATGTCGACTTTTTTAAAAAAAACCTCCTATAATCAATTTACTAAATTAGCGCGCGTAGGCCGTGGCACCATTGTATCGATAACACTTCCCCAATCAGCATTCCCTTTACAATGTGTCCCCGCATTGGAAAGTCATTTCGGTCACATCGTACTCTTAGAGTTTAATAACGGCCAACCCACAGCCTATCGCTTTATTGGATTTGACGCCATCGTTCATCTCATTAGCAAAAACGGCAAAACCCATGTGACCCAAGATAACAAAACGAGCGTTTCCACAGACAACCCATTTGAAATTTTTAAAGCCTTGCGACAAAAACTCAAGCCCGAATATGAGGACCATGCCAATCGATTTACTGGCGCCGCCATTGGTGCGCTCGCTTATAATGCGGTGCGATATATTGAAGAGTTGCCCCATCAGCCGCTGTCGAAAGCAAACGTCCCCGATATCGATATTTATTTTTTTCGTTATGGAATTTATTTCGATGATATTCAAAAAACCACAACCATCAGCAAATTGGTTTATGGCTCAACAGAAGCAGATTATCAGCAAGCATTAACGGATATGGAATCTATCCTTGAAATGATTCAACAACCTTTCCCCGAAAAAACAATGTCAAAAGAACACGCCAAGAAATCCATTCAGGTTGATTTGAATGACATAGCATTTGAAAAAATGGTCGTTAAAGCAAAAGAATATATTCAACAAGGTGAAGTTTTTCAAATGGTATTGTCTCGCACTTTCCAAAAAGAATTTAATCAGAATAGTTTTCACTTGTATGAAAAATTAAAAAAGGAAAACCCCTCCCTCTATCATTTTTATTTTAAAACGGATCATTACCATTTAGTGGGGGCTTCTCCAGAAAAAATAGTCAGCAACCAAAAAGGGATTATTACTTCAACTCCCTTAGCTGGATCACGATCTCTGCACGACAACGACCCAAAAACGACTATTCAAAACTTACTGGCTGATGAAAAAGAACGGGCTGAACATCTCATGTTGGTTGATTTAGCACGTAACGATCTTGGTAGAATTGCGGTGCCTGGCAGTGTTTATGTAGAAAAATTAACTTACCCTTTGATATTGAAAAATATCGTGCATATTGCCTCTGATGTAAAAGCACAACTGGATTCACTATTTGATGTTGTAGATGTATTAACAACGTCGTTTCCAGCAGGAACTTTAAGCGGTGCACCTAAAGTACGCGCCATGCAACTCATTGACGAATTAGAATCTTCGGATCGTGGTTTTTATGGTGGATGTATTTTAGCAATCGATCATGCCGACAACATGGATACCTGTATTATTATTCGTAGTGCATTAATTCAAGATAACACGATTTATATTCGATCCGGCTGTGGCATTGTTTACGATTCTACCCCTTTAAAAGAGGTGGAAGAAACCCGTCACAAAGCAAAATCCATGTTAGAAGCCATTGCAACGCTTTAAAGGAGAAACTGATGCTGATTATTATTGATAATTACGATAGCTTTACCTATAACTTGTATCAAGTCGTCGCTCCACACAAAGATACTCGAGTCTTTCGCAACGATAAAATCAGCGTTGCAGAAATCAAAAAACTCAATCCCGAAGGCATCATTCTTTCTCCGGGTCCTGGTCGACCGGAAAATTCGGGCATTTGTCTTGATATCATCAAAACGCTAGCGTCTGAAATACCGATACTGGGTATTTGCCTAGGACATCAAGCGATTGGTATTGCCTTTGGCGGTAACGTTATTCAACATCATGAAATCGTGCACGGAAAATCCAGTAAAATTCATCATAACCAAACGGATTTATTTACTGAGGTGCCCAATACCTTTTTTGCAGGAAGATACCATTCACTCGTCATAGAACTCTCTACATTACCCGCGGAATTAATGGTAACCGCAATTAGTGAGGACGGCACTATCATGGGTGTCAAACACGCTCATCATCTTTGCTATGGAATTCAATTTCACCCAGAATCCATTTTAACCCCTGAAGGTCCCTGCCTATTAAAAAATTTTTTAACACTGTGTCAAAACAATAAGGTGAGAAATAATCATGTTAACGGTATTGCTCAACAAGCTCATGCTGCATAAACACCTCACTGCAGAAGAGTGTATGGCAGCGTTAACAGAAATGTCACAGCGTCCCGTCACAGTAAAAGCGGCCGCTTTTCTCACCTTATTACATACTAAAAAAGAAACGGTAGAGGAATTACTGGGATTTATAAAAAAATTAAAAGAATCCATGTTACCCATCACCAGCCAAAAAAAATGTCTCGACATTGTTGGCACGGGAGGTGATGGTTTCAATACCGTGAATATTTCCACCCTATCAAGCTTGGTGACAGCAAGCCTTGGTGTTCCCACCGCAAAACACGGTAATCGTTCGGTATCTTCTCTTTCAGGATCAGCGGATTTTATTGAAGCACTGGGGATTCCTCTCACCATATCGCCAAATCAAGCCGAACAAGCATTGCAAGAAATGAATTTCACTTTTTTGTACGCCCCCCATTTTCATCCCATGCTTCAACTTTTTAAAGAATTACGTCAGGAATTGGGGGTGAGAACAACCTTTAATTTATTAGGACCTTTACTTAACCCTGCACAACCCCATTATTATGTGATGGGGGTGTATCGTCAAGATTTACTCGCGCTTTTTGCGACGTTGCTCACGGAACTTAACGTCGAACGCGCCTTGGTGGTGCATAGCCAAGGTTTAGACGAGATCAGTTTATTAGGACCGAGCGACATTTATGAAATTAACGACCGAGAAATAAAAAAATATAGTTTAGATCCTAAAGAGTTTGGTTTTCAATATTGTCGTATAGAGGATCTTCAAGGAGGAAATGCAGAAAAAAATAAAAATTTGATTTTACATTCTCTACAAAAAAGCAATAACCCCATTAAAAACACCATCATACTCAATGCGGGTTGTGGTTTATATGCGGCTAAAAAGGCAGAAACGCTCGCGCAAGGCATAGCCCTTGTTAAACAACATCTCGAGACAGATCATTTCTTGCAATATTTAGAGAAACTCATCGCTTATTGCCAAAATATCGGAGAAAATCATGAACAACTACCTCACTAAAATTCTTGAACATACGCGGCAATCCATCGAACAATTGCAATTTTATAGCGATCCAGAAGCATCACAGCGCTATCGAGAAATAAAATCATTAAAAAATGCTCTGTCACACCCCCATATTGACATTATCGCTGAAGTAAAACGCTCTTCTCCCAGTCAGGGTGATTTTGCGGATATCGATGATCCTATCGCATTAGTACAACAATATGCGGAAGGTGGGGCATCCGCCATTTCGGTATTAACTAATGAAGTCGGTTTTAAAGGAACTATTCGTGATTTACAGCAGGTTTCTCAGGCATTACGAGACTCTCCCATCGCTGTGCTACGCAAAGATTTTATTATTGATCCATTACAAATTTTAGAATCATTCCACTACGGTGCGGATGCCCTATTGCTCATTGTTAGCATTAGTAAAAAAAATACTGAGCTTTTGTTGAAAGTATGTCATCAATACGGTTTGCAAGCATTAGTAGAGGTCCATAATCGAGAGGAGTTGGATTATGCGCTATCCATCGGTGCGGATATTATTGGTATCAATAATCGTGATTTAAACACTTTTTCCGTAGATGTCAATCTAGGACTCACATTAAAACCTCACATCCCTGAACATGTCATTACCGTTGCCGAATCCGGCATCAGCGATCATGTCATTGCAAAAAGATATATTGATGCCGGTTTTGATGCGTTATTAATTGGCGAAACATTAGTAAAATCGGATCATCCACAACAAATGATAAAATCGATTAAACAACATGAATACTTGCGTTAAAATCTGTGGAATTAAATCGATGGAAGTAGCACAATATGCGGTGACTATTGGCGTAGATTATCTTGGATTGGTATTTTGCCCTTTCTCATCTCGTTATCTCGATGATTTAGTGCTCGCACGTGATATCACCACATTTGCAAAAAAAAATGGAGTGACTCCCGTCGCCGTATTTAATCATCACACAACAGAAGAAATGGAAAAAATCTGCAAACACACCACCATAGAGACCATTCAGCTGCATGGCAGTCTCAGTCAGCAAGAACAGAATAAACTTTCCGCTGCATTTAAACGTATTATTGTTATTACCGTGGATGAGCGAGGTTATTACGAATTACCCTTTGGTTTAATCAATTCATTAAACCTTGAGCGAGATTTTTTACTTTTTGATTATAAAATCCCCGGTTCCGGAAAATCCTTTAACCATCAAATGTTTTTTTATGGGGGAGATTTTCGCTATTTTATCGCGGGTGGATTATTAATTGAAAACGTTGCCAAATACGTACAGCAGTTTCAACCGTTTGGTGTGGATGTTTCTTCTGGTGTTGAAAAAATCCGGGGTTACAAAGATTTTGAATTAATGAATACTTTTTTAAAAGAGGTTCGCCATGCATGACATACTGTCAGAAACAGGGCGATTTGGCCAGTTTGGCGGATGTTATGTCCCCGAAGGGTTGATCGCACCGATTCAAGAGCTGACTCAAGCATTTACTCAAATGCAATCCGATCACGACTTTCAAAAAAAATTACATGAATTACTCTGTTATTATGCGGGTCGAGCAACTCCACTCACGGAGGTGAAACGCTTCAGCCAACACCTCAATGGACCGCGTATTTTTTTGAAGCGCGAAGATTTATTGCATACGGGTGCTCATAAAATTAATAATGCATTGGGTCAATGCTTACTTGCAAAATCAATGGGAAAAACACGCATCATCGCGGAAACCGGTGCAGGTCAGCATGGCGTCGCTACTGCAACTGCTTGTGCTTTTTTAAATTTAGCATGCACCATTTATATGGGAGCGCGTGATGCCGAACGTCAATCACCAAATGTTAAAAAAATGCAATTGTTAGGAGCGACAGTCACCATCGTGCATAACGGTTCAATGACCTTAAAAGATGCCATTAACGAAGCATTACGCGACTGGGCCAGCAGCTACAAGGATACTCATTATTGCATAGGTTCGGCATTGGGACCACATCCTTACCCCAGCATGGTTGCGTATTTTCAAGCAATCATCGGAAAAGAGGCAAAACAACAAATTCTTGCATTAACAGGGCAACTCCCTCATGCGATTATTGCTTGCGTCGGTGGCGGTTCGAACGCGATCGGTATTTTTTCGGAATTTATTCGCGATGAAAAAATTGATTTAATCGGTGTTGAAGCCGGTGGAAAAGGCCAAGCATTAGGACAGCATGCCGCACGTATGATGAATGCTTCGGTTGGTATTCTGCACGGAACAGAAACATTTGTTCTGCAAGATCATCAGGGTCAAATTGCTGAAACCTATTCTATTTCGGCAGGATTGGATTATCCAGCGATTGGTCCTCAACACGCCGCTTTATATGCGATGAAACGAGCACGCTACTGTCACGTAAACGATGAACTGGCTTTGAGCGCGCTGAAATTGCTAAGCAAAACAGAAGGTATTATCCCTGCACTTGAATCCGCACATGCGATCGCTTTTTTCTTAACCGATGCAGCAAAAGCATATCATAAAAACGATATTGTTATTGTAAATCTTTCGGGAAGAGGCGATAAAGATTTACCCGAACTTTTTCAACAAGGATTATTATCATGAGTCGTATCAGTGCTGTTTTTAAAAAAGGTCCCGCGTATGTTGGTTATTTAACTGCTGGCGATGGCGGCCATGAAAAATCACTGGCGGCGATGCTGGCTTTGATCAAAGGAGGAGTAAATATTTTGGAAGTCGGTGTGCCATTTTCAGATCCCATTGCGGATGGACCTATTATTCAACAAGCTTCACAACGTGCCCTTTTGCAGGGATTTTCACTGGATAAGGTGCTAAAACTCATTGCTGAATTGCGAACACAAACAACGATTCCTATTATTTTATTCAGCTATTATAACCCGATTTATCGCAACGCCGCGCATTTTTACTCAACAGCAAAAAAAGCAGGCGTTGATGGAATGCTTGTGGTCGATCTTCCTTTGGAAGAAGCGCAACCGCACGTTGCATACTGCAAACAATATCATTTAGATCCCATTTTTTTAATCTCCCCTTCTACTCCTTCTGATCGTTTACAGCGGATCAATCAATTCGCGGCTGGAATGTTATACTACGTTTGCCGTCATGGCACTACTGGAATTAAAACCAGCCTCCCTGATCATTTTTCTGAAAAATTAGCAGAAATTAAAGCCGTGACCTCACTGCCCGTCGTTACGGGTTTTGGTATTTCAAATCGCGATATGGCACGGCAAGCGTTACAACATGCCGATGGATTTGTGGTGGGATCACTATTTGTCGAGGCCGCTCATCAGGGACGGGATTTGACAGCATTAGCGCATTGGCTTCGCTATAGCTTTTCAGATAAATATTTTGGTGAAAATGATCGTGCCATTAGAAGCCAACCCTCTCCTAGCCTCTCCCGCAAGCGGGAGAGGAAAGCTCGAAAGTGAGCACCATTGCCGGTAAGACAATTAAAATAGTTTATTTTTACCAAAATATTTATCTGAAACACTATATGACTCAAACTCGAAACCGCTGTAACGCCATTTGAATATTTTCATAAAGATCACGTACCCATGTAGGATCGCTCTTAACATAAATGGGCTTTTGTTGGCGTAAATCGTTGGGTGCAATGATCACCTCAACATTTTTTATTCCAACCAGGTAAGATAATACAAACAGCTGATCGATGCTTTCATCACCAATTGCAATACAACCAATGGAAAGATCACTACCGTGAATAAAAATATCACCACCCAAATTCATACGACGATCTTGTTCTGCGTGTTGCAAATCGTAGAAATTCGGATAGTTAATCTGCATCGATAAGTGAAAATGGCTATTTGGATTTAAATCCACAATTGAATAAATCCCTTCAGGAACTTGTAAATCATGATTTCGCAATTTAGGGCCCGCATGACCGCTCGCTGCCAAAATCTTGAAATTTTTAACGTGTCGCCACGCACCATCATCCTTCCCCCACAACTCCAACCGTTTATCATTCTTAAACACGAGTAATGCAATTTGTTGGGAAGGATAGGATAATCCCGCGCGAACAAATTCAGGCTGTAGTTGCTGCTGAACCCGTTCTCTATAATAACCAATTCGACTTTGCAATACCGAGATAGGATCATGCGGATGAAACCACATCATCGCTGGGCAACTTGAAGCCAAAAAAAGCATCGACAGTACGTTAACCCATAAAATTGCTCTTTTCATACACTATCCAAACTCCTTCAGCTCGGGATTTTACCCTTTGCTGCCAGTGCAAACAATCCATATCGAGTTATAATAAATTCATAGTATAAAGAGAATTTTTCGCAATTTTTTTGTGTTATGATGCCGAATTTTTAAACGAATCTCATCGCCAAAGAAAGGATATAGCGTGAAAAATACAAAAACCATCATCATTGAAAAAGAGATGAAATTCTCAGAATCCCTTTTTTGGCAAGGGCAACGGCATTTTTATCATGAAAAAGGGGCAAAAGCCTGGGCTTCTGAAGTCCCCTTCTACATTACCAGTAATCCCTACATTGCGGATTGTTATGCCAAACTCATTCTACGTTTTATTCAAGATTGGTTAAGCCAACACCCCAAAATGGCTCAAGAGCCTTTTTATATTCTGGAACTAGGCGCTGGCACTGGGCAGTTTAGTTTTTATCTGCTAAAAACGCTAACGCAATTGCTTTCATATTTTAAATTAGCCTCCCAACCTCTTTGTTATATCATGAGTGACTTCACCACCAACAATATTGAATTTTGGAAACAGCATCCACAACTCAACCCATTTATCGAAAATAAAATTTTAGATTTTGCATTATTTGACATTGAAAATGACACGGCTATTACTACGCTGTTAAGACAACAGAAGATTCACAAAGAAACCTGTAAAAATCCTCTGATTGTGATAGGAAATTATTTATTTGATAGTGTTATCAACGATATATTTTATTTCAAAAATAATAAAATTTATGAGTCGCTCGTCACTCTAAAAACACCCATAAATAATATTAAAAATAATAATCCTAAAAATTGGAAAAAAGTCAGCATCCAACACAAAGAAAAACCAACAACGGAAAAGCATTATCAACACCCTATTTTAGATAATATTCTTGATTATTACGCTCAACAATTAACTTCGGGGTATTTGCTGTTTCCCATTGGATGTTTGCAAGGATTACAACGTTTACAAAGCCTGAGTAATAACCGCCTACTGCTTTTATCTTCAGATAAAGGTCATACCTTATTGCAAGAATTGCAACATCAAGAATTTCCAGAGCTTGATTTTCATGGAAGCTTCTCTCTCATGGTCAATTACCATGCTGTTGCTGAATTTTTTAAAATGAGCGCCGGAAGCGCCTTTTTACAAACCCCTCGTGATGGATTATGCAGCGCGGTATTTAGCAGTGGTTTTTCTCTGGCAGATCTCCCTGAAACCAGTTATTTACTCGAACACAGCATTGAAGGTTTCAGCCCCACCGATTTTTTCAATTATTATGAACTGATAGAATCCATCGCAAATACAACGGAATTAAAAAATATTGCTTCAACGCTCTGCTTATCTTGCTGGGATCCAATGCTTTTCGAGCAAACCAGTGAACGCATAAGTCAATTGCTCGTCAAAGAAGAAACGGAGATTGTCGATTACATCCTCGAAAATCTTGAAAAAATCGCTGACAATTTTTATTTTGTACCGGGTTGTGATGACATTTTCTTTTCACTGGGTTATATATTTTATGCAATAAACCATTTTGACAAAGCGATTCATTATTTTGAAAAGTCGCGTCTCTATTTTCCAGATAGTTTCGAACTGTTGTATAACCTGGCACTCTCCTATTTTTACAAAAAAGATTATCGCGGCGCTATTCAAACGGCTGAAATTGCCTTGAAAATTGAACCTCATAGCAAAGAGGCAAAAAGCTTAATACGCAGTAGTAAGGTGAAATTGGGGCGATTTAAATAGATTATACTGAAAGCGTTTGGAAATTAGGCTTTGCCACAACCCTCTGCCAGCGCTAAGTTATTTTTTTAACGCAGAGACGCAAAGGTAAAAGAGACGCAGAGGTAAAAAGGCGAAAAGGAAAAATATTATTCTTTCCTTTGCGTTCTTTGCACCTTTGCGACTCCGCGTTAAAAAAATTCTTGTTGGTCATTTGAGGCACCTAATTTTGAAACGCTTTTAATATGTATTCTTATAAACTCTTGGGAGGAAATGCCATGTTCGTAAAATCATTGATGACAGGTTTTTTTTCACTGATCGCGAGTCTCAACGTGCTCGGACAAACTCAAACGGCAACTCAGACCACCAATAACCTCAATTGTACTTGGCAACGGCAAATTACACCGTTCAACCTGGTCGCCACCTATAATAGCAATCCTACGAGCATCATTTCCTATTTTACGTGCTCCCCTGGAGTTAGCACTGCATTTTCAGCGGGAACTTACAAGATCAGCTGCAGTTTAGGGTATCAGAAAACCACTGTTTGCAATCAGGCCCCCGTGAATTCAATCAGCACAACGATTAACACCGCCTGGATTAAGCAATGCATAATAGCAGTGGGATTACAGCCATTCAAATATTGCTTATTGTTCGCTACCTGCCAAGGGCAAACCGGCTGTACAACAGGGCCTGTTACCACCCCAACAACCTGCCAACAATTTACGGTAACGAACACGTACACCAATTCATGGAAAATGCTAGGTACCTTTTCCTATCTCATCGTGCAAGGAAATTCAGCCGAAAATGTAACACAAACACCACCGACGGTAAGTTGCAGCGTGACTGGCCCGCTGCTTAATTAGCCGGATATTTCACATCGAACGGCGGGGGGTGATGTGCCGCCAACGGGAAGGTCTTTTGTTTGAAGGGCATCGCGACCAAGGACAGCAACATGAAATATCCAAGCTAGATTTGCTATAATGATAATTTCGGAGTCCGCTCGTTAACTTTCTCCCTTTCAAGGGCGTGGGGTCGTTTGTATATGAAAAAAATCAAACACTTATTACTCGATCTGGATGGTACACTCACGGATCCCAAAGAAGGAATCACCAAATCCATTCAATATGCCCTAGCGTGCATGTGCGCGCCCATTCCCAGCATGGATGAGTTGGAATGGTGTATCGGCCCTCCTCTCATCGACTCTTTCCACATTTTGCTGGATACCGAAGATCGTGCCATGGTTAATCGCGCGATTGATTTTTACCGCGAACGTTATGTGGATCGTTGCACCATTGAAAATTTGCCTTATGAGGGCATCCACGACACATTGGCCCGTTTAAAAGGGGCAAACTTACAACTCTACTTGGCAACATCCAAACCCTGGGCTTATGCAAGCAAAATTCTTGAATATTTTAACCTAAAGGAATATTTTACTGCCGTTCATGGTTCAGAATTAGATGGCACTCGCGACTATAAAAAAGATTTAATTGCCTACGTTATGCAAACACATCAACTCCCCCCACACCAAACCATCATGATTGGCGACCGCGCGCATGATGTCGTTGGCGCTAAACATAACAAAGTAAAGTGTATTGGTGTTACTTATGGATATGGCTCCCGTGAAGAATTACAAAAAGCAGGCGCTGATATCATCTGTAATCATCATAAAGAAGTGCGTTATTTGTTTATTGACGGCTAACGCGAGTCCTGCCGCTCGCTGAATTTTTACAAAACCCTTTTAAGATTTTCTTAAAACACATTCAGTATGATGGGCCCATAGAAAAAAAATCATATTGTCACTAAGGAGCCCCCTACATGCCCGTATTAAACTTCGATGAAATTTTAGTGCCTTTGAATATTGGCAACGCTGAGAGGCTTCAAGTCTCCGTTGAAAAACTGAGTAGTAGCACTACTGGATTAAAAATAGAAAAAATTGATAGCAATTTAAATAGCTTTTCCGCTCGAATCAATCAACAGCAAAGAATACATTTT
>Ga0155588_1064_pt1 | contig 27592 bp, 17 predicted proteins | sample RifCSPhighO2_12_FD_107245 | JGI IMG/M metagenome (GOLD analysis project Ga0155588, IMG submission 107245) | Gammaproteobacteria bacterium RIFCSPHIGHO2_12_FULL_41_15
TAGGCAGATAATGTATCCGCCACTCATCCCCGTCGGTAACCGCTGGAGGAATTTGAGGCATCTCGCCCTACTGCGACACCATCGCTCCTTACTGCAGGCACTGCTACCTGATCTTTAAATAACGGTGAGTTAACTACCATAGAGGCAGCCCCACGGGGATTTTTCTTTGCATGACCCCTTAATCTAGCGCGTACGGTTTCTAAAGTAGGTTCACCTGCTACAAAAATGCTTCTTGTCGAAATCCAGCCGCCACCATTGGCTTCATAGACGTTGCGTAATGTCTGGATGCGCTGAGCATCACTCGGCTCTGACGCCATAGATGATGCAGCAGAATCAGAGAAAATCGAAGCACCACCACGATAACTCCCTGCGCTAGCGGCAGCATTTTCAACAGCAGGAACTCTTGCAACTACAGCAGCAACATCACCTTCACGCCCACGTTCAACAGGGCCTGATCTAGCCTCAGCTTGAGGTGCCAAAGTACGACCAGGGAAATTCGAAACACCACGATAATTCTCTGCGCTAGCGGCAGCGGCATTCCCATTTCCAACAGCAGAAACACTTGCAACTACAGCAGCAGCAGGAGCAGCATCAGCAGCCACACTTGTATCTGCTCCAGCCACATTTGCACTAGCTTGAAGAGTATACTGCTCTCTAATCCGCCTGTTCAGCAATAATGAAAAATCATTACCCAAAAATCTTAAGTTTGAAGCCATCGCTGCATCGACACTCGAAAAACCCATTTCATTACCGCAGGGTTGTACATGTCCATCTCCACAGTTGGTTGAAGCAAGCACTCGTTGACGATCGGGTATGTCCACAGGATTTAGCGCATCGTTACACCCAAAAGTCAGTTGAATACTATGAGATGCGCAAAGGCGTTCAATTGGCTCTTTTAAAATAGGATTATTTGGAAAATAGGGTAATTCAATACTTTTAATTTTATTACAGCTTTCTGGGTTGCCAGAAAATAATTTTTCTAACCCCAGTAATATACCCTGAGCAATATTTGCTTGCACGAGAGGCCTTAGTTCTCCTGCAAAAAATCCTGTCCCTTGTTGTAAAAATTTAAAATGCACCGAGGGAATGCTTTGTTCTAAAGCGACTTGATTAATGCCATTGGCAGCAATCAATAAATCATTGGCAATAAAATGTTGGTACGCTTTGACATCAAAATAATGATTTTCTTCAAACGCGCTTACACTTTGATAACGGCCAGAGCGATCAGACCGACAGTCATGATAGAGCGCCTTTTGTTCACCAACAATATGTTTAAAAAACAGATCATCACAACGACCAATATGATTTGATTTCTCTGAAATTAAACATAAACGCCCACTATTATATGCTTCTTGAAATTGCAGACCGATAGAATCACAAATGACAACTCTCTCTTGAAAACGTTCCGTACGAGCACCTTGCGGATAACCACCAAAGTGTGTCGCTGAAGTGACTCCTATGACAACCACTTGTCGGGCTAAATCTTTAATCGTGTAGATAGTTTCTCTTGATAACCCCACATATTGCCCAAAAGCAATTGCACCCGTCACATTACTTTCTTCATTTCGCGCTAACAACAACAATTGGTTTAAAGATATTGGGTGCTTTAATATTTCTTCATGTCCATCAGGATATTGCAAAACCACACCTTCTAGTTCGGGTGTGATTGCTCCCAATATTTCACGCACCCATTCAGGCGCAAAAATAGTGACAGAGGGATTTTGCAGTTCAGCTATCTGAGCATCAGTTAGAGAAGAACGAAGTATACGATCATGAACAATGACTCGACGATTAGCCAATAAGCTTTGTTGTCTACTATGAATCGCTCGTATTGCTTGTATCGCTGGTGCTTCTAAAACAATCTTAAACCCATCGCGATCATGAAAGCCCAATTGCTCAGTTTGCACGTTCAAAAGAGCTAAAGCCATCTCTATTTTGCTACCCGATATAGCACCACGATTATTTTTTTCATTAAATGCTTGGAGCACTTCGTTACGACCACGTGCTTTGAGTTGCATCTCTACTTCACGATAAAGGCTCATGGCAACTTTCCGAGACAGAACCAAGGATCGAGCTTCAGTTGATTCAGCCTCAGGCTGAGTAGACTGCCAACTTAGCTCAATATCTTGAATCATCCTTTTTGCATCATCTGTTAATCGAGCACGATAACCATTTTCTCCGTTAAAAATAAGCTCGCTAAATGGAATTCCTAGCTTTTCCAGTGTGTATCCAATCTTCTCCGGTGCACCTGCATTACAAAGAAAAACAAGGTTATCGCTCTCCAGAGGAGCTTTGGTAACCAGCGCTTGATATAAGCAACGTGCTTGGTTGGGTGTAATCCACGTGAGTCGTTGTCGTTCTTGAATCGCTAACAATTGAGCAATATTGTCTTCAGTAGAATGAAAGATAAAACCGTTTCCATCGTTTTTGACCAGGGTATCTCTATCTGAAGGAGTAAGGTCAAACCTGATATTAAGTAATTCAAGTGCCCTCTTTATTTTTTCTTGACTATCATCCAAGGAGTGTAGACGAGCATTCTCTTCAGGAGACGCTGTTTCATACACAGCAGCATATAAATGCGCCTCCATTTCAAGCGTAATGTGAATAGTTGATTTTGCAGCATCAAGAGATTCGATGAGCTCTTTAAGTTTCTCAAAGAATCTGAAGGAAGGGTTTAAGCTTAATTGAAAGTCACCGCTTCCCTCAATTTTTGACAATCCACGGAGATCATCAAGCCCTAAAAACTTGCCAAGCGCTTTGGCGATAGACTGAATATCATTACCACTAGCAAACAATCTGTGGTATTCATCCATCTGAAAGAATTCTAATACACGCATTTTTAATTTATTAACAATTCGCTCAGTCAATACAAATACTCTGTCTGGTGCTTGCAGCGCTGCAACCTCTGGAGAAAATGCTTCTTGCCAATCAGCTGTCAGTCGCGTTTTTTGAGGAGGGGAGATAGTTAGATGCTGAATACGGGCGAGCACACAGGTATTCAGACTACTCCAACGTGGAGATTGCATCATGCGTTGCCGTTCGAATGGGTCTAAGGACTGAAATACTTTCCTTAAACTTGCAGCAACAGTAGTCGCAGTTGAAAGCAAAACTTCGGTCAGTTCTTGTATGTATCCACCATTAAGCTGTTGATATAAGGCTTCGGTATCCATAGTAAACACTGACTGTTCCACGGTTGTGTTTTGATGGTTCAATTCGTGAGAAGAGCGTCGTTGAGCTACATCTAAATGGTGACGTAAAAATTGATTTTGTTGCAGAAGTGCTGGTTGAGCTGCAGACACATAAGTGCCTAAATGACAACTCATACGTCCATTTAAAGTGACAAAATCTGGCACTGTTGAAGTCACAGCCCAGCTTGAGAAAAATAATAAAAATTCATCGAAATGAGGAGCATCTTTCACTTGATTATAATCGGCAGAAAACCGTGCAATAATTGCTTCTTTATCTGCAGGTGTTAATTTACGTTTTAATCCAAAGTTATTTGAGCCCAAACTAAAGGCTGACATCTTTGCTTCAATCATGTTGAGCAAACTCATAACAGGCGATTCATTTCGAGAAATATGGTCTAAGACAATGTTGGCTGCTGTCGCTTGAAGGTTGGGATCTGCATCAAAAACGGCCGCAAAGTTGCGTGTACTTAAATTATGTGCGAAACAAAACAAATTAATTTCTGCTAGAAAAAATTGCGTCATAACAGATAAACGCTCTATAAATTCGACTTGATTGTATCGATCTCCTCCCGCTGTTGCAGAGGTATCTAGTTGTATTTTGAGAAAAGGATCGGCAGAAACAGCACCCGACATGGGAATGTCAACGCTAGTTTGACGTGTGGTCTCAGCAAAACATGCATTAATAAAAGTTTCTGCAAATTCACGAGGGGTTACAAAATCTAAGCCGAGGGTATCCGAAAAATAACTCTCATCTATTGGCAAACCGCTGCTGTCCTCTTCAAATGATAGCTGCTCACAACTCTCACAACGATCTCTTACCAATGTTTGTAATAGCGTTTGTAAAGTTACTGGTTGCCCATTGGTTTGTGGTGCTGTGCGTGTGAAGACCTCTGCAGCCGATATTTCACCTGCGCCAAAATGTCTTTCGATTTCAGCTAAAATAAAGTTTCGTTTAGTGATGATTGCGTTAGAAGGACGGGAAGCAACACGTGCAATAAATTGCTGAAAATGAGTCCGAAGAAAATGGCCCAATGAGTTCCTGTATAGTGTAGTACCACTATCATTGCGTGTTGCGCGGTAAGCGGGGCTAGAAACATTGGTAAAGTTATCTTCAAAGCGGGGCGACAACTTCATGCTTAGTACATTAGATTTTTTGTCTAATAACCTTAATACAGAAGCAGGGTAGTGACACATACCTGAGCTAACGGCTGATAGATCTTGAGCATCTTTTAATTGTCGAATTAAAGCGATGTAATTTTCTATCTGCTCTAACCTCTGTGTTTTACTTCTTCGTAACGCGCTGTTTGCTTCTGCGTTCATTGCAAGCTTGCTGATATCAAAGCGCAAATCATCCCGATAACGTTCAAGGCTTTTCAAGCAAGAAGGGCGAGCATGCTCTTGTTTTTTACCCCAAAAAATTGCTAATTCTGAAACTGCTCGACAAGTGGTTTCTAGTGCGATGGAGTTTCCGCCAACCATTGGCATCCAAACATGAACATTATTCTCTTGATCTACTGTTATAAAGTCATAGGTTTGTTTTTCGTGTAATTCTACGGTTATAGACGTCATTGTTAGCTCTTCTGTGAATTATTTTTCGCGCATTATAGACCCGGGATATTAAGAATGTATTATGTGATGTACTACCAATACGATGTACCAGGGCAATCGCATGAGATTTATTGACATGAAATGAGCAGAAAACCCGTCATCCCGCGGCTTGACCGCGGGATGACGAACATTTTGCAGCAAAAGAGCTAACGCTTTGTTCTGCAAATTCATTTCATGCGATTGCCTTGACGATGTACTTTTATGCCGGACAAAAATCATAAAGAAATTTCAGTGATGTAAGGTCTCAAGGCCTATAAGCAAGGTAGCTTATTTACCTGCAAACCAGACCTCGCAGCCGTCATCGTCTCGCGGCTTGATCGCGGGATCCAGAAAATCATTATGGATAAAGCATTTAATAGGACGCCTCCGACCCTAATTTGAAACTTAAAACTTAAACCAGTGATCCACACGCAATATACACACACGCAATACAAGATTGACTTTAGCCAGAAGCATTGTTACCCTGCTTTCATTTTAAATTCCACGAAGACAAAGTTGATGACTGAAAGTTGATGACTGCGATTCACACAAAACGAATGATGATGCCCAACCTGGACACTGCTGTCCGGCTGGGTTTAATGATGTGTGAATAGGTAAAGCTCATTTCCAATCTTTAAATCTAACGTCAGTGTCCAGGTTAAACCCTCACTGGCGTTTTTTTTCGCCTTTTACTTTTTAAACACGAAATAGACTGGAGATTGGCAATGATAGAGTTCATCAAACTAAATAAGTCATATCACAACAAAAATAAAACATTCAATGCATTAAGTGACATCAACTTTAAAATAAATCAAGGTGAAATCTTTGGCATCTTAGGTCAGAGTGGTGCTGGCAAAAGCACTTTGCTTCGTTGCATCAACTTATTGGTTCGCCCTACCTCAGGTCATGTTCTAATAAATGGGTGCAATATTACGGAGCTAGATAGAAAATCTTTGCAAGCCAAGCGTCAAAAAATTGGCATTATCTTTCAGCATTTTAATCTCTTGGAATCTCAAACGGCCTTTGAAAATATTGCATTGCCTTTAAAGCTGCAAAACAAAACCAAGGTCGACATTAATCAAAGAGTCAATTCTTTATTAGAGCTAGTTGATTTAAGCGACAAAAAGGAGGCGTTACCAAAAGCTTTGAGTGGTGGCCAAAAACAACGTGTTGCTATCGCTCGTGCTCTAGCCTCTGAACCTGAAATTCTGTTATGTGATGAAGCCACTTCAGCATTAGATCCTGAGTCAACACAAAATGTGTTAGCTCTTTTGAAAAAAATTAATCAAGCGCTGGGCATAACGATTACATTAATTACGCATGAATTAGAAGTGGTGAAAAGCCTATGCGATCGTGTCGCTCTATTGCATGAAGGACAATTAATAGAATGTAGTGACACGTTTTCGTTATTCTCAGACCCCAAACATTCTGTGACCAAAAATCTGGTTAATCAGGCTTTCGTGGCCGCTGCTCAACAACATGAAATAAAGTCGAGTAAGCATTTTACGGTTCGACTCACGTTTGTTGGTAAAGATAGCGATTTGCCACTCATCAGTCAGTTAATTAAACAATTCAATCTTACCGTCAATATTTTGTGTGCCGATATCACAAAAGTTCAGGGAAAAACGATTGGTTATACGCTTTGTGAGTTTCTGGGTAGTGAAGAACAGATCAGTCAAAGTCTTTCATTTATTCAGTCAACTTCAATCAAACTGGAGATATTAAACCATGGTTAATCTCGAATTATTATCGTTATTAGAGGCAACTGGCACAACGATCTACATGGTGTTTGTCTCTGCATTAGTCGGCATTAGTGCTGGTTTATTTTTAGGGATCATACTTTTTCTAACGGGTCATGATCAGGTGTTGGAAAATAAATCGATTCACAATGTATTGAATTTAACCGTCAATATAGGCAGATCGATTCCTTTTATTATTTTGTTAATCTGCTTAATCCCAGTGACAAGATTGATCGTAGGCACTTCAATTGGAACGAACGCCGCCTTACTGCCTTTAATAGTCACAACCATACCATTTTTTGCAAGGATAACCGCCTCGGCTTTTTCTGAGGTGTCGCATGGACTCATAGAAACATCTGAAGCGTTTGGTGCCAGTACTTGGCAGCTGGTGCAGCGTGTACTGATTCCTGAAAGTTTATCGTCACTCATTCGGGGTGCAACGCTGACTATTATTGGATTAGTCGGTTGCTCTGCTATGGCAGGTGCCGTTGGCGGTGGTGGCCTTGGTGAATTGGCGATTAATTACGGGTATGAACGATTTAACACGCTTGTCATCTTAGAAACTGTGATTGCGATTACCTTGCTGGTGCAATTAATACAATATATTGGTGATCGCTTGGCTCGTCATTGCAACTTAAAATGGGTCGGCGCTTCTATCGCCGGCATTGCTAGCATCTGTTTGCTATCTCAAGTCTATGCCTATCTTCCGTCATACACGCATGTGCTGCGCGTTGGCGTCATCAATGGGGAAGATGTGAGTCTTTTAAAAGTGGTTCAAAAGCTGGCTAAAGAAAAATACGGGCTGGAAATTAAGGTCATCGGATTCGATGATTATGTGCAACCCAATGTCGCATTAAGTAACGGTAGTATTGATGCCAATATTTTTCAGCATGTGCCATTTTTAAATGCACAAATTAAATCACATGGCTATCACATTACACCGGTTGCAAAAACATTTGTGTATCCGTTTGGTTTTTACTCAAACAAAATACACAAATTGTCTGAGCTAAAACGCGGTGATATGGTTGCGATTCCTAATGACCCAAGCAACGAAGGTCGCGCGCTGTTATTGTTATCAGACAACCACTTGATTACGTTGAAACCAGGATCAAGTTTATTCGCAACGCCATCGGATATTGCAGAAAATCCTTATGATCTGCAATTTAAGGAACTCAATGTCGCACAGATCGCAAGGTCATTAAACGATGTGGCAATAGGCGGCTTAACCAATGACTATACTAAACCTGCAGGCTTTAAGGTGTCCGATGCTGTTGTCAAAGAGTCGCCGGACTCACCTTATGCGAATGTTGTTGCTGTCAGAAGCGCTGACGTCCATCGCTCTGACATCAAAAAATTGATCAGCGCAATACATTCAAAACAATATCTGCAAGCGACTGAAAAGGCTTTTCCAAACGGTGCTGCCATCGCTGCTTTTGTACCTATTCAGCTTTAACCTATACTGCGCGCGGTCACAAATTTAAGTTTTGATCTTCCATCTTGGAGTTAGGTTTAATGTCATCGCAAAGAAGCCGTGCGCAACGTTAAGCAATCGGGTCAAATCGTCAATGCGCGAGCGAAGCGAAGCAATCTAGAAAATACAGGACTTCCTCTGAATTGCTTCGCTTGCGTATCGCAATGACGGGATATCACTTTTACAAAATCACGACGATTCCCAAAAAACCAGATTTCTTGGATCCCGCGGTCAAGCCGCGGGATGACGCGTGACAAACAACTCGTGATGTCGATAGCAAACAACTCGTGATGACGATAGTAAACAACCCGCGATGTCGGTGACAAACAACTCTTGATGTCGATAGCAAACAACTTGTCAATTTAATGTTGACGAATTGAGCGATAATATCCGCTTACGTTGCGCGCGCCGCACTTTAAAAGAATGCGTTGGCGATGATTTTGTTCTCTGCTACACTGAGCAAACTCTTGAATTAACTCGAAGGATTTAGCATGGAAAAGCGCACCAAAGCCGTTCAACTCACTAAAATTTGGCGCTCGATCCAAAGCTTTTTATTGAAACAGCAACGCCTTTTTGGTCGCATCAGTGATAGCAGCGTCCCCTTGTTTTGGTTTGAACTCATTGCCAATCCTGGACAAATTGGCGCTTGCTTACCCAGCTCTAAAACGCTTTCCAACACTATCGCAAAGCAGGTCAACCCGAATCCTCAAGGGTTTGTGCTAGAGCTCGGGGGAGGTACTGGCGCTGTCACTCATGCGCTGCTGAAAAATGGCATCTCCCCCGGAAAATTAATTGTGATTGAACGATCCAGTGCCATGGTACGTTATCTTCGACATCAATTTCCCAACGTACGCATCATTCAATGTAATGCTCAAGATGCAAAAACTTATTTGCAAGAAGAGTGGCGTCACATTTCGCATGTCGTTTCTGGACTACCGATTTGTTCTTTACCCAAGCCCGTTGTACATGAGTTGATTGATTCGCTATCTGAGCTCGTCAAAAACGGTGCTAAGTATACTCACTTTACGTATAAACGAAAAAATCATCAGATGCATCAAGTGAATTTTATGCAAAGAGAAAAAAAAACCTATGTATTGCGTAATATTCCTTTTGCAATGGTTGAAACTTTTTCAAAAGTTGATCGCAATTATTCGGCTTAAACAACAATCTGCTCCCCCTCATGCACACCACTCAGAATGGCCACCGATGACAAAGTGGTCTGCCCTGTCATCACGGCCCTATCAAAACGTTGTTTCGTTTTTGAATCAAAAACCGTCACATAATGCTGGCCACCTCTTTCCCAAACTGCTTGAATCGGCAACATAATAGACTTTGCGTTTTCGATAGAGATATTCACTTTACACGACATGCCTACATGTATGACTTTCAGCTGATCAAGCATCACTTTAGGGATCTCGATGATGACATCAAATTGTCCAACATTTGAATCGCCACTTTCACTGCGTTGCGCCTGAGATGCAATAGATTGAATTCGTCCATCCAAAATAATTTCAGGAAACGCATCGCCCGTTACTTTAACGGGCATTCCTACCTTTAGACGATTCACATCGATTTCACTCACTTGAATATGAGTCGATAATCCATGTTGATCACCTATCGCCAATACTAATTGCCCTGTTTTGACTTCTCTACCCACTTCAATTTCTTCATTCAATTCATCATCGCTTTTACTATGACTCGTATTGCTTGGATACAGTGCTACACCGGAACTATTGGCTGTGACAACGATATGACTGAATTGTTTTTTTAATAGGTTATCCACTTCATTTGTTTTATCTAACGTCAGATTTTCAATATCTGCTGGATTCACACCCGCTTTTTTTAAAACTTTTTCTAATTCATATTTGGCTTGTAGATATTCAAGACGACTCGTTTCTAAAGCACTTTTGCCTTGTAGATATTCATACTTCGCAATGACTTGCGCTTCCCACAGCTTGGCTGTGCCTTTAAATAAAAAGGCTTGATGTTGCATCGCATCTTTTTTTTCGAGAAATCCATTCACATTTTGGTGGTAATCATCAGCGAGTTGCGTTGAATTAATGATAGCGAGTGGCTGACCTTTGTTAATTTGATCACCATATTGAAAGAGCCTGTCCGTAATGCGCCCATCGACAGGACTCAAAGCATTGGTTGTGATAAGCGGCGTGATCGACCCAGAATAATATAAATGACTATGAGTCTGTACAAGCTGTGCTGTCACAATAGATGACGAGGAAACAGATTGTGGATGACTGGTTGGTTGTTCTTTACAACCTGTTAAAGCGAGCAATGAAAATGTAAGCACTAGCAAGCTTGCTAAGCTTGCTATAAAACGTCCTCTCATAAACGGTGTCCCAATGTATATGTGCCGCACAGCATAACATACACCTCCTCTCACCCTAAGAGGTATAGCGCTAATACTTTAGATGAACTCCCCAAACATCTAACATTCGACCCAAAGTAACATTAATATCAGAGATGCTATTTTGAAATGATCGACCAATATTGTTCATTTGGATTTCATCATTGAGTAACGTTGTTTGTAACCGATTCACTTCAAAAGCACTGCCTTGGCCATACGTTTGTTTAATCACCGCTGCGCGAAGCGTGTCTCTATCTAAAATAACTTGTGCTTGTGCTAAGTTCCACTGCTCATACCTTGAAGTCGCATTGGTGATTTCATTGCGCACGCGAGTTTCAAGCGCTCGCTGATCACTTGCCAACGTAATTTGAGCCTGCGCCAAAGCAATTTCTGCTGACACAATCGCGGAATGGTTGGTGACATTTAAAATGGGGATCGCTAACGTAGCGCTCGCATTTTTTAATATTCCAACCTGAGTACCTGCAGCATTCACGCCTGTATTGCCAATAATGTCGGCATTACCACTTAGGGTCAGTGTCCACTTCGCTGCATTTCTTGCTGAAATAATCGTTAACTTTGCCGATTCAACCGCAATTTTTTGAGTTAAATAAGAAATATTATGAGCAAAAGCATATCGTATCGCCCACTCTGTATTAGGAATCATTGATTTGCTGACATCAACGCGATCATCCAAATGCAACACAGCACTGGTTGGCAGCCCAATATCACTCAATAAAGTTTGATAACTCGTTTCAACTTGATTACGCGACTCTAAATAATTCAGCTCACTAGAAGCCTGCAATTGCTCCATCTGCACTAAATCACTGGGCGCCGTATTAGGATCATCGTTAGCGAGCTTTAAGCGAGTATTTTTCACTTGTTGTTTGGCCGCTTCTACTGACGCTCTGGAATCTTCCAAGCTGTGAATGGAAGTCACCACCTGACGAAAATCTACAATAGTTGTATTGACCGCCTGAATGAGGCTAGATTTATAGGCTAAATTCGTCGTCTGATAACTATAGATTGCTGTTTTCAACGCAATTGAGTTAAAAGCAACTCCAAACCCATTCAACAAGGGTTGAGTGACTGTCAACGAACCAAACCCGGCAGAACTGTTTCCCGTCCCTACATTTTGTAAAAAATTGGGGGTATAACTGAAATTAGCCGTCGTACCAATTAGAGATGTCCAAGTGGCCGTTGGCGATAATGCATAAGTCGGTTGACTTCCTTTCACAAAAGCCGCGGAACCACTCACATTAAATTGTGGTTCATAACCATAATAAGCGCTGCGTACACTCCAATAATTTGCCTCTTGTCCCAAACTATCAGACTCAACACTTTGGTTGTATTTGAGCGTAAGGTAAACCGCCTGTTTCAAAGTGAATTTATGCAGGTTGATCACTGGATCCTGTATCGGTTCTGGTAGCAGCGGCTCACAGTGAGCCAGCGTACAGCCCGGCACTAAAATTACCAAGCCCATCAGAAAGTTAGCTGTCAGACGCATCACGCTCAACATACAAAAGCCTATCAAACACAAGAAAATATCATATAGTATACAAATACAAAGTACTAATATTTCAAAGCAATACCATATTCTTTCAGCAAATCCCCAGACAAAATTAAAAGACCTACTTTTGTATTAATATAATTCACTTCCGTTTGCCCCAAAGCAATCTGCGAATTAGTTAAATTTTGACGATACTCCGACATTTCAAGTGCCGCTGCTTGACCATAAGCCAACTTAATTTCTGCATTACGAACGGAGTCGCGTGTTAAAACGATTTGCTGCTGACGCACCAAAATTCGATCACGAGCGAGATTGAGGCTGATGACAGCATTTTTGATGGTTTGTCGCAGCGTATTTTCGGTGACTGCCAAATTGATTTGTTGTTGCGCCAAACTGATTTCATCACTGATTAACGTCGCCTTAGTGTCCACCGCACGAATGGGAATGATCAGTGCTAAATTAACGCCCGGGTTACTCACGGCTGCCGTTGCGTTTGCGGGAGTATTGTTCGCGGTGATAGCAGAGGATTGGCCAATCACGTTGAATGTCGCACTTAAGGTTAAGGTCCATTTTCTAGCGTTTTTTGCGCTAATCACATTATTTTTTACATTCACCATCTGAGCTTTTTGCGTCAAAATATTAATATTATTTTGTAAGGCCCTCAGGTAATAAGGTTTATAGCTTTTAATGCTGGGGTATGACGTCGGTAAAGTTTGATCTAACGTAATGTTGCTATTAAATGGAATGCCTAAGGTCGTCAAAAAAATCTGACGATTTTGAATCAGTGCATTTTCTTGTTCTTTAAACGACAGCTGCTGTTGCGCCAAGCTCGCTTCAGCATTTGACAGTTGGCTCTGTGCCAATTGACCTACTTTTACCTGCATTTTTGCATTGTCTGCGGCTAATTTGGCCGCTTCAAGTGATTCTCTGTTCTGCTCTAAATTGTAAAGCGAAATGAGATAACTGTAATAATTCGCAATGGTCGATTGAACCAACGTCATCATATTGGATTTAAAAGTGAGCGCACCAACCTGATACGTCGCATAAGCATCTGTTAAACCTATTTCATTAAACGCTAAACCAAAACCCTGTAGTAAAGGCTGTGCCAACACCACAGTTCCTGTACTCGCTACATTTCCCTGATAAGGTGCTAAAAACTTTGGGGTGTATTCAAAACTCAGTGACGTACCGATAGGCGTGTTGAGTGTCACCTGAGAATAAGCATTGTAAGTGGGTGTAGAGCCTTTGGTAAAAGCTGCACTGGCATCGGCAGAAAGTTGTGGCGCAAAATTATAATAAGCATTATCAACCGCAAGCTTTGCTACCGAGACACTCATCTGATCACTTTCTACGTTTTGATTATTTTCAAGGGCGATCAAAATGGCCTGCTTTACTGTCAGTTTATTATAAGTGGGCACATACTCGGCAGGCGGCGGCAGCTTGAAACAATGGCGGTCCTGCTGACAAACATTTGCTGTCGCTGTATTTGCGCTGATGATTAAAGCCACACTGATTATTAGTGTTTTGTTGTTCAATACACTCTCTTTGCAACGGCTGAAATAAGAATAAAACAAGTGTTTGATTATAGGTTTTGAACCCTGCGTGAATCAAGTTATCTCAATAGGATCAACATCTAAAGACCATTTGATGGATTTTACATTTTTATGATTGCGAAACCATGCCACGGCTCGACACAATAATTGATGCAAGGCGCGCCTGTTAGTTGATCTTAGCATCACTTGAAATCGATACCGACCTGCTCGCTTAGGCATGGATGCCGGCACAGGACCTAGCACCTCAACCGTTTGCGAGGCATGCATCCTGACAAACTGAGTTAATAACGCTTGCACCTTCGCTTTGCTTTGATCTTCTACACAAAAAATGGCGAGGTTTGCATACGGCGGCAAACAACTCTGCTGACGCATAGATAATAGTTGATCTGCAAAACTGAGATAACCATGCTGTAACAAGTGTAAAAGTAGCGGATGTTTCGGTTGATGGGTTTGAATATAAACTTCTCCAGGTATATTTTCCCGTCCTGCACGTCCTGTCACCTGAGTGATTAGCTGAGCTAAATTTTCCAACGCTCTAAAATCGTTGCTATAAAAACCATAATCCGCATCCAACATCGCTACCATGCTTAAATTAGCAAAGTGATGCCCTTTAGCGAGCATTTGTGTGCCTACTAAAATTTGCGCTTCATTATCGTGCACCTGTTTTAACATAACATCGAAACTATGTTTGCGTTGTGTGGTATCACTGTCTATCCGCAGTACTTTGTAATCAGGAAATAATTGCTCCAATTTTTCAGCTAAACGCTCAGTGCCTTGACCCACACGAATCATTTGATCATCACGACATTTAGGACACTGCTGAATCAAGTTTTGCTGATAACCACAGTGATGGCAGTTCAAACTATTTTGACTGGTATGTAGCACCAAACGCACTTCACAGTGTGGACAACTGACACTATAGCCGCACTGATGACAAAGTAGCGCTGGGCAAAATCCTCGTCGATTCAAAAAAACCATGACCTGCCTACCTGCCGCTAAATGCACAGACATCGCTTGCTGCACGGTTGCTGTTAAACCTGTCATCATTTTTTGTGAACGCAAATCCACAATATTAACGAGTGGTAATGTGGCACCCGTAGGCCGTTCAATTAATTTTAATAACTGATAATTTCGCTGCTGCACATTATATAAAATTTCTAAACTAGGCGTCGCAGAACCTAAAATAATTGGGATATTATTGAGTTTAGCTCGTACTGTGGCAAGTGAGCGTGCATGATAACGAAACCCAGCCTGCTGTTTAAATGAGCTATCGTGTTCTTCGTCAAGAATAATAATGCCAAGCTTTGGAATAGGCGTAAATAAAGCCGAGCGAGTCCCAATAATAATACGTGCTTCACCGGTTTTCGCTTTAACCCATGCAACGGCTCTTTCTGTCGCATTCAATTTAGAATGCAAAATAGCGATGCCGGTTTGAAAACGTGACTGAAAGCGTTCGAGCGTTTGTGGGGTTAAAGAAATTTCTGGCACTAATACCAAAGCACTTTTTCCTTGTTCTAAATTATGCGCAATCGCTTGCAAATAAACCTCAGTTTTGCCACTACCAGTAACGCCTGCTAAAACAAATACTCGAAATTGTTGTGCTGCTGTGATACAGCGTAGCGCACTCTGTTGCTCTGAATTCAACACATGCTGTTTGTTTTTATGAATCAAACACTGGGAATTCATGGGTCTTTCGGTGATAGCCAGCCATTGTTTACTGAGCAATTTTTTTCGAATCGCTGCATCTAGCAACTGGATATCAAGCGACTTTTCTGCAGAGAGTCGCTCCAATGCCGCGCGTTGTTTAGGACCACGCACACAACCCACTGTCAGCATTTCTGCACCCAACGTAGTTAGCTGACAGTATGTCGGCGTCAAATCAGAAAGCGCGCCGCCATCACGCAAGGATTTAGGTAACGTAGACAATAAGATATCTGCTAAAGAATGATGGTAATAAGTCGCTGCCCAATCACAAAGCTGCTGAATATCTTCCATAATCACAGGAGAATCATCCAACACAGCAATCACAGATTTTATTTTAGCAGGATCATAATCGGATTTTTTTGAAAACCGGTGAATAATGCCAATACTGTTACGTTGACCAAAAGGCACTTGAACGCGAACACCCACACAAGCCTGTGCTTGAAATTTATCTGGCAGGTGATAGTCAAAGGCTTGTGCAAAAGGTCCAGAAATCAGCACCTTTACAAAACATTTTTGTGCAATCAAAGTGTTATTCATAGGGCGTGATTCTACGTGATCTCTTGCGCAACAACCAGCTTGTATTAAGCGAATTCTATCCTATAGTTAATATGAGCATTGCAGAGGGCAACGTAACTGAACCGTAAGAACAACGTTGCGGAGTTGGATTCAAAGGTTTCGTGTGCAAGCCCATTTCGAGTGGGAAGCCTGACTTTCCTTTGTCCATCACCATATTTACTGAGGGCTAGGGCTCAGTGAAACCTTGTCGCTGGAATGCTCATTTTTTATTTCCAGTCACTCAACATTCACTACTCAAACAAATTATTTGCAAACAAATTATTCGCGCCGTGAAAATAATTTTTGGTTCTTTGGAAATCGTCGTGATTTTGTAAAAGTGATATCCCGTCATTGCGATATGCAAGCGTTAAAACCACGGGCGTTCCGGAAGAACCTAATTTTTGACGCTTAAATAACGACTACTTTTGCCAAGTGACATCACACTACCTTGTTGATAAACTTTCCCATACTTCGTATCGCCCTACACTAGGCTTTTGGATTTCAGCACAAGGATGGCCACATGTTACGTCAACTGCTATGTTTCAGCCTTACATTTTGCTTGGCGATATCGACACCCGCTCAACTCAACAATCCTCATGCCGACCATGGCCCACAAAAAACGCGCTACGCTGTTTTTATCAGCACACCCAAAACACTTGATCCTGCAAAAGCCTATACATCCGATGCTAGCAGTTTTATTTCTCAAATTTACGAACCACCCTTGCAATATCATTATTTACTGCGCCCGTATCAATTGATTCCACTCACAACGACTCGCATGCCCTCAATAGAATATGTCGATAAGCAATTTCAGCCTGTCACAAACAATAAAGACCTTCATAGCGTCGCCTATACAATTTATACCATCAACCTTCAACCGAATATTTTATATCAACCACACCCGGCGTTTGCGAAACAAGGTGATCACTATCTCTACTTAAATCTTTCGAATAAACAATTAAACAATAAAAATAGTTTGGACGATTTTAAAAAAACAGGCAGCCTCGAATTAACCGCAGATGATTATATTTATGAAATAAAGCGTTTGGCGGACCCTCGTTTAAATTCACCCATTTTTGGTTTAATGCAAAAATATATATTGGGTTTAACAGAACTTCGAAAAACCTTACAGGAAATCATTCAATCAAAAAACATTAGCGCAGACACTGATTATTTTTTAGATATGCGCCAACATACGCTAGCTGGCGTCAGAAAAGTCAACAAATATCAATACCAAATTATTATCAAAGGCATTTACCCTCAATTTACTTATTGGTTAGCCATGAATTTTTTTGCACCAATACCTTGGCAAGTTGATAAATTTTATTCTCAGCCCGGCATGAAAGACAAAAACATGACACTTGATTGGTATCCCGTTGGCACAGGGCCTTATATTCTGTCGGAAAACAATCCAAACAAACAAATGGTCTTAATCAAAAATATTAATTTTCATGGCGAAGAATTTCCTACGGTGGGCGAGGTCGGAGATAAAAATAAAGGTCTTTTACAGAGAGCAGGGCAAGCATTACCCATGATTGATCGCTTCGTTTTTACTTTAGATAAAGAGTCTATTCCTAGATGGAATAAATTCTTGCAAGGTTATTACGATAAATCAGGCGTTGGTTCTGATAGTTTTGATCAAGCAATTAAAATCGATAGCGATGGCAATCCTCAGTTAACAGAAACTATGAAAAAAAAGGGCATACGTTTAGATACGGCAATCAGTCCAAGCATTTATTACACAGGCTTTAATATGAACGATCCTATTGTGGGTGGTTACTCAGAAAAAGCGCAAGCCTTAAGACAAGCGATTAGCATTGCGATTAACTATGAAGAATATATACAGCTATTTATGAATGGGCGCGGTGTCATTGCTCATGATCCTATACCACCGAGCATTGCAGGTAGCGCGTCACCTTCTAACTACAATCCCTATGTCTATCAAAAAATCGGTCATCAAGTTCAACGTAAATCACTGGCAGTCGCTAAAACACTCATGATTAAAGCGGGATATCCCAATGGCATAGATCCCACGACTGGCAAACATCTCGTATTACATTACGATACGACGGGGGATTCTTCAGGTGAAAGCAAAGCACAGTTTAACTGGATGCGAAAACAGTTTGCTCAACTGGGCATTGCGCTAAATATACGTGCCACCGATTATAATCGTTTTCAAGATAAAATACGCACGGGTCAAATACAGTTATATACAGCAGGATGGCTTGCAGATTATCCCGATGCAGAAAATTTTTTATTTTTATTATATGGCCCCAATGGCAAAGTGAAACAGGGCGGGGAAAATGCTAGCAATTATGCCAATCCTACTTTTGATAAATTGTATGCAAAGATGCAAACGTTACAACCGGGACCCGAACGTCAAATCATTATCAAACAAATGTTAGACATTGCTCGTAAAGATGCGCCATGGATATGGGGCACTCATTCTGTGGATTTTATATTGTCTCATGTTTGGAATAATCCAGATAAAATAAATACTATTGCTAATAACACGTTAAAATATCAATCGATAGATCCGAAGTTGCGTCATAAAATGCAAGCGCAATGGAATAGCCCGGTATTATGGCCGTTATTATTATTGACAGCTCTTATTGCTTTATTATTAGCACCGTTGGCTTTTTTTTATTACAAAAAACAAAACAAACCAACGCTGGATAAATTTTAAATGATCAGCCACAACACGCTTCGGTTGATAATAGGGCCTGTTTACAATTCTACAATATTGTAAACAGACTCTAATATTTCACGAAAAAATAATACTTCGAGGAACAAAATGCTAACCTATATTATTCGACGAATTCTTTATGCCATCCCAATTCTGATTCTTGTGAACGTCATCACTTTTTCATTATTTTTTATTGTCAATTCACCCGATGATATGGCGCGTATGCATCTTGGACAAAAGCATGTCACGCAACAAACAATCGACAACTGGAAAAAATATCAAGGCTATGACAAGCCTTTATTTTATAATGCCAGCGACAAGGGCGTGCGCAAATTGACGAATACCTTATTTATGAATAAAAGCTTAGCGCTATTACGTTTTAACTTTGGCTCTTCCGACCAGGGACGTGATATCAGTCAAGATATTTTCGAACGCATGTGGCCCAGCTTGGCCTTAGCCATTCCAACATTGCTGATAGGGTTGTTAGTCAATATTACTGGCTCGTTATTATTAGCTTTATTTTTAGGGACAGGCATTGATATTGCCGGCGTCACACTGTGCGTTATTTTAATGTCACTGTCAGGATTATTTTATATTATCTTTGGACAATTTATTTTCGCCAAAATGCTCAACCTTGTCCCAATTTCTGGTTATCAATCTGGTTTGGATTCGATTAAATTTTTAATTTTACCTGTGGCAATTGGTGTCATTAGTGGCATCGGCGGAGGCGTGCGTTGGTATCGAACGATCATACTCGAAGAAGTTCATAAAGAATATGTTCGAACTGCGCGTTCAAAAGGGTTAACTTGGTGGCAGGTGATGCGAAAACATATTTTACCCAATGCATTAATTCCTATTTTAACCGGAGTGGTGGTGATTATTCCTACTTTATTTATGGGTAGTTTAATCATGGAATCTTTTTTTGGTATTCCAGGCTTGGGTAGTTATACCATCGAAGCCATTCAAGCGCAGGACTTTGACATTGTTCGCGTGATGGTTTATCTGGGTACTTTGCTCTATGTATTAGGGCTTATTTTGACGGATATTTCTTATACGATAGTAGACCCGAGAGTGAGGTTGGAGTGATCGACATGAGTCAACATACTGCATGCAGTCTATTTATCCCCGAGCCCTAAGCTGCAATAACATCCAAGGCAAACAATAAATCGGCACACCTTCTACCTGCTTTTCTGACAGTGTTTTTCCCCAAATTTCAGCATTTTGATATTTAACAATCTGCTTTAAATCTTTGCTGCGAAATTGAGTCGTCCATTTTATTTCGATCGGCCAAAATTGATCGTCTTTAATATAAGCAATATCGACTTCACCTGCAGCTTTAATAAAATAAGTTGGATAGTATCGACGAAAATGATTCACCACTGTCGTCTCAACCAGCAAAGAAACAATTTCAGGATCTTCAATGGATTTTATAATTTGTTCTTGATAGGGATTTTCCGTTTTGGTTATCCAAAATTGAATAGCATGATAAATAAAGGGATCAGTGAATAATATTTTTTTGGCTTTTTTTGGCGCTGCGACTAATTTATCTTCCAGCAATGCATGTTGAATAAACACTGCATCCATAGACTGTAATAGCTCAATATAATCAGCAACGGTTTGTGGATGCTCAATAGACAGCGCTTGTGCTAATGCATTCCAAGTTAACTGACTACCATAACGTGTTAATAGCGCTTTGATAATTTCTTCTAAGTAGTGCTCTTGCTTATGTCGTTTTAATACATCACCCTTGACCCATTCAGCATAAGTTCGCAAAGTGGCTGGCAATATTTTATCGTACTTCGCTATATCATTAATCGCTGCTAAATAACCGCCGTGAGCAAGGTACTGATAAAATAAATCCATCAACTGTTGGCACTGCTGATGACTGGGCTCTCCTTTTTCAATCATTTCATCTACACCTGACAGACTCCCTTGCAATTTAACCCATTCATAGAATGAAATAGGGTACAGATGAAAATCAGCCAGATCCGCAATACCACGTCGACCCGGAAAAGTCATTCGTGCTTGCTGCATAATGACTAGGTCCGACCCTGTTAGGACTAGCTCTGTCGAATCTAATAAACCCGCATCACTTAAATATTTCACTCCTTTATCCCAGGACGTCACATAAGTGATTTCATCCAAAAGAATATAATGCATGTGGGCATCCGGCATTTCAGCTAGATGCTGGGAAATAAGTTTGACCAACTGATGATGGTCATCAATTAATTCGCCGGTTAAATAGAGAATGCATTTGGGATTGATGCCTTTGTCTAACAGTTTTTTCATCCACAACTTGAGTAGCGTTGATTTACCGACTTGTCTACCACCGCCAATGATATAAATGCCAGGTATATCAATTGGCAACTCGGAAAGCATGGGAGAAGCATATTGATAGGGGTCTTTGGCTAACTTTCTAAGCTGAGGGTCGAGTATTGAGAAAGCCTCAGGAGATTCCCAGTGAGCGTTATGGACTCTACTATCTTGATGCATATTAAAAAGCTTATTGAATAAATTTAATCAGTGGGCATTATATAAATTTATTCACTGACTGCCACCAGCAATACAATTGACCTACAGCCTCTCTGCCAAATTACCCTTACTCTCAAGCCACTTTTTCCGATCTGGCGCACGCTTTTTAGACAGAAGCATATCTACCATCTCGTCCGTGTTGAGCGCGCTGCTCAAAGTGAGTTGCACTAATCTTCGCGTATCAGGACTCATCGTCGTTTCGCGCAACTGCAGTGGATTCATTTCACCCAGCCCTTTGAAACGTTGAATATTTACTTGACCACGAATTTTCTCCGCTTTGACACGATCAAGAATACCTTCTCTTTCATCGTCATCCAGCGCATAAAAAACTTGTTTACCCACATCAATTCGAAACAAAGGTGGCATCGCAACAAACACATGACCTTCAGCCACTAATGCTGGAAAATGTTTGAAAAATAAAGCGCAAAGCAGGGTGGCTATATGCAATCCATCTGAGTCAGCATCCGCTAGGATACAAACTTTGCCGTAACGCAAACCCTCTAAATTATCAGACCCAGGATCAACGCCTAATGCAACAGCGATATCGTGTACTTCTTGTGAAGCCAATACTTGTTCAGATGCGACCTCCCAGGTATTCAGTATTTTGCCTCGCAGCGGCATTACTGCCTGAAAGGTTCGATCACGTGCTTGCTTAGCTGAACCGCCAGCCGAATCACCTTCTACCAAAAACAATTCGCCTCGTACTGCATCTTCTTGGCTGCAATCAGCAAGCTTGCCGGGTAACGCAGGACCCGTTGTCACTTTTTTACGTGCGACTTTTTTGCTGAGTTTTTCGCGTTTTTGTGCATTATTGATCACCAATTCAGCTAATGATTTGGCAATATCAACATGTGTATTCAGCCATAAACTAAACGCATCTTTAACCACACCCGACACAAAACTAGTACATTGACGTGACGACAAACGCTCTTTGGTTTGACCTGCAAATTGTGGATCTAACAATTTCACCGACAAAACATAATTACATTGCTCCCATATATCTTCAGGTGTAATTTTAACTCCTCGCGGAACCAATTTATGTGACTCACAAAACTCTCGAACCGCTTCTAGCAAACCAGAGCGAAAACCATTGACGTGTGTACCACCTTGCGCTGTGGGCACCAGATTGACATAACTTTCTGCAATATCAGGCTTACCATCAATCATCCAACAAACGGCCCAATCCACTGTTTCATTTTCACCTTCAAAGTGCCCAATAAAAGGGTCGGCCGGCACAATCTCAGCGCCATTTAATTGATCAGAAAGATAAGTTTTAAGCCCCTCTTCATAGCACCAGGAGACAGACTCTTTATTTTCTTCATTGTCAAAATGTACTTGCAGACCAGGGCAGAGCACCGCTTTTGCACGCAAAGTATGTTTGAGTGAATTAACATGAAATTTAACATTATCAAAATAAGATGAGTTGGGCCAAAATCGAACCGTGGTACCGGTCTCTCTTTTATTAGGAATTTCACCTATTTTTTTCAGCTCGGTTTTCTTCTCACCATTGGCAAACGACATTTCATAAAGATCACCATTTTTTTTAATCGTCGCTGTTAACTGAGTTGACAGTGCATTGACCACAGAAATACCTACACCATGCAAACCACCAGAATATTTATAATCTTTATCAGAAAATTTAGCGCCGGCATGTAGTCGCGTTAAGATCAGTTCGACACCACTGACTTTTTGGTCAGGATGAATATCAACTGGCATACCACGACCATTATCCGCAACAGAGAGTGAACCATCTTTATACAATGTGACATGGATGACAGAACAATATCCAGCTAAAGCTTCATCGACACTATTATCGATAGCTTCGTGCGCTAAATGGTTAGGGCGAGTAGTGTCAGTGTACATGCCAGGGCGACGACGAACAGGGTCGAGGCCTGTTAATACTTCAATGGATTCCGCTGAGTAGGTTCTAGATTGTTTAGCTGACATTTTTTTCCTTGCGATATTGTTTACTTCTGGCTTGTTTACAATTTGCAAGATTGCGCGCTAGGCGATTCATTTTCAAGTAGCGAAGCACAGTCTATTTAACCGATGTAAGCACCGCAACGCAGAAAACCAATTGGATAACGACAATATTGTAGAATTGTAAACACGCCCTACAAAATAAGCCCTTTTTTAAAGCACTCCGTCGCCGCTTCTTTTTCTTCTAGCTCCGTTAGCACTTCACCTAGTTCGTGATAAACCGTACGACTTGGCATTAAATTTGCTGCTTGCTGTAAATATTCTTTTGCTTTTCCCCACAGCTTATCTGCTTTACAAAGCCGCCCCAAACACAGCAATACATGTGGATCTCGAGGTCGTTGTTTCAACCAATATTCTCCCCAAGAAATTTGTTTACTAATTTTATTACCCACGACTGTGCCATAAATATCAACTAAACGCGCATCCCATTCTTTTTTTAATGCCGACTCTATTGTACTGATCAAGGCTGCATGCTCATTTTGCAAACTCAATAATTGGCAGTAAATTACAACAACATCGGGTGAATAACGAAGTTTTTTAGGCAAATAGTGCCATGCCTTCATCAAAGCACCGGCTTTATTTTCTTTGGCTGCAAGCTTGAGATCAGCAACTGCGAGACGCTTTTCAAGCTGCGCTAACGCCGACTCTGGCAAGGCTTTCGCTTTCATCAATGTCGGCATGAGTTTTTTTAAGCCCTCAAGGTCTTGTTGCTGCTCATATACCTGTGCTAACAACTGCATAACATAAGCATGCTTCGGCGCTATGGCATTTAAGTGTTTCAGAGTAATCGCCGCTTGCGCCAATTGATCACTTTGCAACTGTAATTCGGCTTGCGTTAAACCAACCGCTACCTCAGCACCTTGCGTTGTTAACAATGCTTTACGTAGATAAGAATCGCGTCGATCATAAGCTGATTGCGCTTGTGCCGCTCTTGCTGCGGCTAAATAATTAATGAGCGGATTTTCACCTTTATCGCCAGCATTCACCAAACTTTGTTCAGCAGTTTTCCAATTACCTTCTGCCAATTCATATAACCCATTATTAGTCATTTGTTGCAGTTTTCTGAGTTTACGCTCATCTTTCCAGTCTTTAACTTGGCCACGCAAATGTACCGTTTTATCAACAAAACGCAATAAAAAATAAAAGATAATAAACCCTAATATGATGACAATTAATGCCACCCAAAAACTAGTTTCCACACTGACTTTATTAACAACAATATGTACATAGCCGGGATCTTCTTGCATTTGATAACCCAAAAAAACGGCCACCAATAAAATAGCGATACTTAAAATAAAGACCACCATTATTGAGCTCCTGCTTTGACTTTAACAAGGGAATTATCATTATCAACTTGAGATGTAGAAGACGTTGTCACTGAAGTATCTGTCGCTTTGTTGGCTGGATTGTTATGAGTCGTTTGTTCTAATGCTTCTTCTGTGGCACTGTCAGTTTGTGTGGCTGAAATAGATTCTGGCGACGTCAATCCAGAGCTCGCACTCTCATTGATTGTTCCCATATTGGTAGATGAACCTGTGTTGTCATCTGCCGTCGATTCTGTCGAAGTGATTTGACCGCTACGAGCTGGTTTCGCTGATGTTGACGTTGTTGCTTGTTCTTCGTTTTGAGTACCACTGAACTCTTCTGTGCTAGCACTACTAGGCTCTGCTTTGCTAGCACTACTAGGCTCTTCAAACAAGATTGCAGGTCCAGAGGTATCATTGTCATTCGTGCTTTTTACTGTTGGCTCTACAATAGATTGCTCTGGCGTTGCAGTAGTGGTGGACACCGCTTTGGTCAGTGACGTTTTATCTTGCGACGTCTCTGTCATGGATGAAGTTTTGGGGGCTTGCATCAAAGTTGTCGATTTTGTTTCAGTCGATGCATTCTCAGTGCGACCGTTTGATTCTGTCAAATGTTGCGGTGCAGATTCAGATTGTACGGCAACTTCACTGTCAGAAACTGCACTGTCAGAAACTTCACTGTCAGAAACTGCACTGTCAGAAACTTCACTGTCAGAAACTGCACTGTCAGATCCGCTCTCTTGACTTTCCTCGTTATTTGTCACAGAACCCTGTGATACAGGCACTGCACGCATTGCCTGTGTTTCAAGTGTTTTTGTGATTTCCGTTAATGACGCCAATACTTTCGGCCGATTCGGTTGAACATTCACTTTTTCTAGCGCGGCAATTTGAGATTGCAAAGACTTCACCGCAGCCAAATCATGATTTTTATATTGATTTAACCACTCACTAGCCAATTGCAAATTTTTTTCATAAAGATCTGATTCATGATGCAGCGCTGCCCATTCTGCTTGTGATAATTTCAAACGAATATTTTCTTTTAAATACACTAACTGAGCAGGCGTCAGCATTGGCATAATAGGGCCATCTAACTTTCGAACGACAAACATGCTACGCAAATTGTTCATGGTTTTGTTCACATGAGCACGCCAGGTTTCTTGAGTATCAGGTTCTTTTTGCTCAGTGATTGTTTGTTTAGAAAACTGTTTATTCGGTAAAATCGATAACCTTTGCACTTGATTAGAAATAGAATCAATTTTCGATACTAGGCCAACTCTATCAATATCAGGCGCCGCTCTCAATTGCGTTATATCATTCGCCACGGCTCGCCTCACATTCGCCAGCGCTGGATTATTTAATGCCGCTAAATTTTTATCTGCCATGCTGAGTAATTGCAAAGTTTGATCATAATTCTGGCCCAAAGTGAGATTTAAATTGGCCAAGCGAATCATATATTCTATTTCATCAATCGCCCATTGCTGCTTATGATTCGCTGTTTGCTGCACCAATTTTTGCATATGCGCTTCAGCATCCTGAACAGCTGAATCAATATTTTGTTTGAGCAGGGCTTTTTGCTTTTCTAGTTGCTCTGCATTTTCGGACAAAAAGGTTTTCATTTGCGTTTGTAGTTTGGTGATTTCGGCTTGCATTTCAGCTTGTTTTTCTTTTGTCACACTATCAAATTTGCTAGCAGCTTGATTGATTAATGCATTCACCTCGGTATTTTTAGTTTCTAGTTGCCTCTGCACTTTAGACATATCGTTATAAACAACCCAGGTAAAAATACACACGCCAATGGCGATCAGAATGGCGATAATCGATAAGATTAAAGCACCGGTTCGTGATCCACCGGTTCCTGCAGATCCTGGACGATAGGAAGGATCACTCGTTTGAATACCGGATCTGACAGATTTATGTTTTTCGCTTTGATATTCGGGTTCGTTATGAAAATCCTTAGTCATGAGAAATGCTTCCTAAAGTGACTCTGCTAGTTGAAAGACAGAATACTGTATGAGAGTTTGATAGGCAACGCTAGGTTCATGCTAGCGAAAAAGCGCTTTCAAAATTGCGGCATTTGAAGCATCTTTTGCAACTCGAATCTCTCCTCGCCACTGATGCGTTAACGCCCAATCTCGCATCGAGGGCTTTATTACCACTAAATTTTTAGACAGTAACCACGCCTGCTCGCCCTCAAATATTTGATCAAGATTTTCCAAACCCTCTTGGCTAGTGGAAACAATCCAGTTAATGGATTCAAGCTTTGACATCAAACGTTTTAAATCATATTGCGGCAACTGTCTTTGATAGGTCTCGAGTATCGAAACCGTATGTCCCAAACTATTTAAAGGTGCTTGCCAAACAACGCGCCCATTTTTACCCGTCATCAGAGTGATTTTTAAAGATTCTTTCCTGAAAATAGCCATCGCGAAAATGCTATCACTGTTATATTGATCAGGCATCATCACATCACGCGCACCGATCAACTCTAATATTTTTCGTGTGCCAGGCCCAATGGCCACTAAACGTTTTTGCATCACTTGTAATTTGAATTTCTCTTTCAAGTTTAAAATTGCATTGGCGCTGGTCACTATAAATAAATCGGTTGCTTGTATTAGCGACTCACTCGCTTCATCAGATAAATTGACGTAAGGCTGAATTTCTATGGCTGGCAATGACAGCGTCATAGCGCCTTGTGCCTGCAACAAATCGGCCAGCGCTTGATATTGATGCATAGGGCGAGTAATCAAAATAGATAATCCCAACATGTTAAGGATGAACCTCCCAGAAAGAATAGGCTGGCGTCTCATAAGGATGCGATTCTTTCAAGGCTCTAATCACGGCTAATATGTGGTCTGCATCACTCACCATTTCAACTCGATATTCCGCCACACTACACACTGCTCCTTTTTCACCGAGAAAAGGTTGGCTATTTTCAAGTGCGCGATATTCACCTTCACCCAATACTTGCCAACAACAACGATCATACTGACCCACTTTGCCTGCACCCGCATCGAACATGGCATTTTTAACTTGGTCGAGGTGGCTGGTGGGCACATAAAACATGATGAGATACATGACTAACTCCGCTATTAAACCTAGGTTCAAGTAAACCTCACCATATGTCAGTCAGGGAGCAGGAGTCAATTTGAATTCCAAACAGATACCCAAGCAGTGAGTGACCGGGTCATTGCTGCGAGCGTTATTATCGGCGTGAAATTTATGCCACATTTTATTTCTTGTCTGTTATTTTTGCTGACCTATGGCGTTTATGGTGTGTTAAGGCCCGAGCGTGTCTGTCAAGAAGGCTCTTCACTGAAAAAGGTGCACCGCAGGTTTCTTCTCATTGTGATGTTTGCGAGTCTGGGCGATCGTGCTGTTGGTTCTTTCTCACCTGGGCTGATGTTTAATGTAGCTTATTGATTTA
>Ga0155588_1094_pt1 | contig 26835 bp, 24 predicted proteins | sample RifCSPhighO2_12_FD_107245 | JGI IMG/M metagenome (GOLD analysis project Ga0155588, IMG submission 107245) | Gammaproteobacteria bacterium RIFCSPHIGHO2_12_FULL_41_15
GGCAAACTATTTTAGCAATATTCTTTTTATATCAGATAGTTAGAATTTTTTTTGGGTGTAGTGGAAAGATTGGGTAAAGATTCAGGTGAATAATGTCTGTCTTCCGTCAATATCCAAATGATTCTCCGTCGCCGCATTGACAAAATCCAAGTAATTATTCACCTGACTTTCGATGGGAGCAATCATCGGATAATCACCAGAAGAAGATTTTATCTGCGGTGTTACGTTCATGCGATCGCGCGTTAGCATGGGTTGCCCCACTAAATCTGGATCGATTTCATTGGCTACATAAGGAATATTTTCTCGCGGAGAATTCAGCGCACTAAACGCATTCACGGGTTTGCTGCTGGCACCACCCTCTGAATAATTCGTCAACGGAACATTTAATTGATTCGCTAAAATTTCTACCCACACATATCCATTGGAAAATCGTCCAAACCAATAACCCGTTTTAGCGGGTAAAATTTGCAATGAATATCGAAAAATATTGCCATTATCACTGAGGCTATCACCAAATGACACCACGCGATTAATAGCGCCACCCATTTGTGTTGGTGGGTTTTCATACCAAATGGGATAACTAAAACTGAGACTGTTCGTGGCCACTCTGGCTTCCACAAAATCGGTATCAGGTTTAAGTTTTTCTAGCGTTTGAATGCAAAGGGCATTGATTTTTTCCGGGGTTATCATCGTAATGAGTTGAGCGGATCGATACGGTGATGACCAAATTCCTGGGATAGTATAATAATCATTAGCCGTATCTCGGGCCCATTCCCAACTAAAATCACCGGTTTTTTTGTCTTTTGCGTAACAAACGACATAATGACTGGCAGCTTCTCCCGCGGCTGCAAACCCCATTAATCCAAAAAAAAGACATGCCTCAAGGAACTTCTGTTTCACTACCCAACCCACATGACATTACGTTTTAATCCACATGGGAAAAGTATAATTTACATATCTTAAGGTTATATTAAGCAGAGCAATAGTGATTCGCTATAGCGGATTAACAGCATGAATAGCCTGGATATTTCATGTTGCTTTTTGAAGATGGCGGCACACCGACCTTCGTCGTTCGATGTGAAATATCCAGGAATTCCCCATCTTCCGATAGGGAATTCCTTCCCTTTCATTGACGCGTCACAATGATTTCAAACGTTTCTCAAGCGTTGCAATATGATCTAATAATTCCAACACGAGCGAAGCGCCTGCGAAGTTAATTTCTAAATCGTGTTGTAGATTGAGTGCGATTTTAGCACGGCGTAAACATTCGGAATCAAAACGCCATTCTTGCGGTTTTTTGCCCTCAGGAGCAATCAACTGATGTTCTACCATTTCGATGGCCGTATCATTATCAATGTAAATGGTATGACAGAATTGTTCTAGTGTCAGCCGCTCATCGTCAATGAGAACAGCAGAAAATATTTTTGATGTCATCATTACCTCGCGCCTGGCATATTTTTTCTCGGATCAAAATTCATGGTCTCTTTCATTTGCTGGTACAATTGCTGTTGCGCCGCGTTTTTTGGCTCAGGAATATAAATTGATAACAACACATATTCATCGCCTGTTTCTTTACCGGGCAAACCGCGGCCTTTTAATCGCAGTTTATTACCTGTTTGCGATCCGGGAGGAATTTTTAATTTTACGCTACCAGCGAGCGTGGGTGTTTCAATTTCGGCACCGAGTGCCGCTTCCCAGGGAGTAATGGGTAATTTCAGGTAAATGTCGCGACCTTCAACGGTATATAAAGCGTGTGGCAATAACTCAATTTCCAAATATAAATCTCCATGGGGTGCACCACCGATGCCGGGAGATCCTAATCCCGACAAACGAATATGTTGATTTTGCGTGACGCCTGCAGGAATTTTAACGTTAATTTGGCGTGACTGAATTTCCATTTCTCCCGTTTGCGCATTCAAATGCTGTTCACGTAATGTCAACGCGCGTTGGGTGCCATGAAAAGCTTCTTCAAGGCCAACAGCAATTTTACTATGCTGATCCTGGCCTTTTTGACGAAATTGATGCCCTGTTCTGTGCGTTGTTCCTTGAAAACCACTGCCAAAAATGGATTCAAAAAAATCGCTAAATTCTCCAGTATGAAAACTTCTAGCATGAGGGCGTTCTTGTCCATGAGGGGTTTGCTGTTGCCAGCCCGGTGGAGGTTGAAATCCCTGGCCTTGTTTCCATTGACCGCCAAACTGATCATAAGCTTTACGTTTTTCGGGATCTTTTAATACTTCGTAAGCTTCTCTGACTTTCTTAAACATTGTTTCTGCGTTAGGCTCTTTGCTTACATCTGGATGATATTTTCGTGCTAAGCGACGGTATTGTTTTTTAATCTCTTCAGGGGTTGCATTGCGAGCAATCCCCAATGTTTTGTAATAATCCTGAAATTCCATGTTATGTTCCAAATAAAAATTACTGAATAGTTACATTCTAAGTTACATTTGTTGGTAATTCGGTCCTTCACCTCCTTCTGGTGTTTTCCAAATAATGTTTTGCCGCGGATCTTTAATGTCGCACGTTTTACAATGAATGCAATTAGTCGCATTAATTTGCAATCGTACCTCGTTATGATCACTGATAAATTCATAAACTCCCGCAGGACAATAATACACTTCTGGGCCACCGTAAATGGTAAAGTTAATTTTCGTTGCGAGTCGGGGATCTTTCAACACCAAATGACAGGGCTCATTTTCACGATGATTCGTTGCAGTTAAAAAGACTTGTGATAATTTGTCAAACGTTATTTTATTATCGGGTTTGGGATAATGCATCGGTTGGTATCGAGATTTGGGTTGTAAATAAATATGGTCTGGTTTGAAATGTAACGTCCAAGGGGTATGACCTCGAAAAATAAAGTAATCAAGCGCGGCATAACACAGTCCTGACCATAATCCATAGTGAAAGCCGGGGCGCAAATTGCGAACGGTGTAAAGCTCACGATAAATGGGGGACTGATTAAATGCCGTTTGATACGCCGTCAATTCTTTTTGTTGCCATTGAGTTAAGTTTTGCAAAATGGCTTCCGCCGCTAACATGCCTGAACGAATAGCATTATGAATCCCTTTAATTTTACCGACATTCACCATACCGGCAGCGCAACCCACCAACAATCCACCCGGGAAAACAAGTTTCGGTATTGCTTGCCACCCCCCCTCATTTAAAGCACGTGCACCGTAACTGATACATTCACCCCCTTGCAGCAGTGCATTCATCATGGGGTGACGTTTTAATTGTTGCAATTCTTGAAAAGGGTCGAGATAAGGATTGCGGTAATCCAAGCCGATAACGAGCCCCAGCGAAATTAGTTGATCTTTAAAGTGATAAATAAAACTACCACCATAAGTTTTTGAATCCAGAGGCCAACCAACCGTATGAATCACCGTTCCCATGTGATGTTTTTCTTTTGGAATTTTCCATAACTCTTTGACACCAATCGCATAACTTTGTGGATCGCATTTTTCTCGCAAATTAAAGTGTTGCATTAACTGTTGTGACAAAGATCCACGACATCCTTCTGCAAAAATCGTTTGTTTTGCGAACAAATCCAAACCGGGCTGATAACGTACAGTGGGTTGTCCTTGTCGATCAAGTCCCCTATCATCGGTTTGTACACCGAGAATTGCGCTTTTGTCGTCATTAAAAAGTAATGTGCTTGCAGCAAATCCTGGAAAAAGCTGAATCCCCAGGGATTCAGCTTGTTCTGCTAACCATCGACATAATTCACCGAGACTAATAATGTAATTGCCTTCGTTTTTCATCAGAGACGGTGTTGGCAAACGATAGCATTTTTTCTTGTTGAGATAGTAGAAATAATCTTGTGTTACTTTAACAGTGACTGGCGCATTGCGTTCTTGCCAATGGGGAATTAATGCATTAAGCCCAACGGGATCCATGACAGCGCCCGATAAGAGGTGCGCACCTACTTGCGAGCCTTTTTCTAGAATCGCGATTTCAAGTGAAAGATTATTTTGTTTTGCGCATTGCGCAAGATGAATCGCAGTGCTCAATCCGGCAGGCCCAGCGCCAATAATGAGAACATCAAATTCCATTGATTCACGTCGCACGCGCCTATGCCCTCTTGAGTGACAAACCAAAAATATACATGAATTCCCAACATGGATAAAGTAAGCTTAGCCTGGATATTTCATGTTGCTTTTTGAGGATGACGGCCACACGAAGTGCCCTGGCGTCAACGGGAAGGTCTTTTGTTTTCAGGGACGCACATCCTGTGCTCGACGCTCCTTACCCTCCCTGGTCGCGACGCCCTTCAAACAAAAGACCTTCCCGTTGGCGGCACATCGATGACCCTCGCCGTTCGATGTGAAATATCCAGATTAGGAACTTGTACGTTCCTGACGGAGCATAATCAATTGTAGGAGGCTTTCTAGTGAAGGTATTGGTGGCTATTAAGCGCGTGGTTGATTTCCAAGTTAAAATTCGCGTGAAATCGGATGGTTCTGGCGTTGAAACCGATAACGTCAAAATGTCGATAAACCCGTTTGACGAAATTGCAGTGGAAGAGGGCATTCGCTGGAAAGAGCAGCAGAAGGTGCAAGAAATCGTCGCCGTTTCCATCGGTCAACAAAATGTGCAAGAAACGCTGCGGCATGCATTGGCTTTAGGAGTAGATCGTGCGCTGCAGGTGCAGTGTGATGCTGCATTAGAGCCACTGCACGTGGCACAAATTTTAGCGACTGTTGTGCAACATGAGCAGCCCAACATCGTTATGTTAGGCAAGCAAGCGATAGACAATGATTGCAACCAAGTAGGCCAAATGTTAGCTGGTTTATTGAATTGGCCGCAAGGGACGTTTGCTTCTCGAATAGAGGTTGGCGAGGGGGAAGTCCACGTGACTCGGGAAGTGGATGGTGGTTTAGAAACGGTAGCACTGACGTTACCAGCCGTAATAACGACTGATTTGCGTCTAAATGAGCCACGCTTTGCCACCCTGCCTAATATCATGAAATCAAAAAGCAAACCACTGACCGTACTGACGTTGGATCAATTGGGAGTTAGGTTATCTCCCATCGCTGAAACGCTCCATGTGGAACCTCCAGTAAAGCGTGAATCCGATATAAAAATTCAATCAATCAGGGAAATAATGTCGATTCTTAAAGAAAAAGAAGAGGTATTGCCATGAGGGTCCTTATTATCATCGAGCATAACCAAGGTGAGATTAAATCATCAAATTACAATGTATTAGGGGCTGCTCTGCAGTTACAACCCCAAGTTGAAGCCATTGTGATGGGACATCAATGCCGACAAATCGCGGATAGCGTTTCTCAACTTAAAGGGATACATAAAGTTTATCTCTTAGATAATGAAGTTTATCAGCATGATTTGCCAGAACGCAGCTGTGAAGCCGTACTGCAAGTGGCAGAAGCAGCAAGCCATATTCTGGCTCCTGCCACCAGTTTTGGAAAAAATTTGCTGCCACGAGTGGCCGCTAAATTAGGTGTAGGGCAGGTGAGTGATGTCATTAAAATTATTAATGCAGAGACCTTTAAGCGTCCGATTTATGCTGGAAATGCCATTGCCACCGTGAAGGTTTCCAACAGCCAACCGGTTTGTTTAACGATACGAAGTACCGCTTTTTCACCCATCAACGAACTCTCCGACGCCAAAGCTGAAATTATTGATTGTTCTTTTATAAGTCATAATCAACAATCGCGATTTGTAAAAACAGACATGCATCAAAACGATCGCCCTGAATTAGCCAGTGCTCAGATCGTGATTTCGGGTGGACGTGGCCTACAAAATAAACAAACTTTTGAACGACTAACGCGAATCGCTGATCGCTTGGGTGCTGCTGTTGGGGCTTCGCGGGCAGCGGTGGATAGTGGTTTAGCACCAAACGACTTTCAAGTGGGACAAACTGGACAAATTGTGGCTCCAACCCTATATTTTGCAGTAGGAATTTCAGGAGCTATCCAACATTTAGCGGGTATGAAAGACAGCAAAATCATTGTTGCTATCAACAAAGATCCTGATGCTCCGATTTTTCAGATTGCTCATTATGGGATTGTAGCGGACTTAAATGAAGTACTCTCTGAGTGGGAAACGATTCTGACTGAAATGGGATATTAGGAGATGTGTTTTGAAAATAGGTGTTCCCAAAGAAATCAAATCCGATGAATATCGTGTTGGCTTAACTCCCTTTAGTGTGCATGAGTTAGTGGCCAATGGTCATGAAGTTTATGTTGAACATCATGCTGGTTTTGGCATTAATTTTTTCGATGATCATTATCTGGAAGCGGGCGCAAAAATTTTAAATTCAGCTGCTAATATTTATGCCATTGCAGATATGATTATCAAAGTGAAAGAGCCCCAGCCCAGCGAATTTCCTCTATTGCGCGAAGGACAAATTCTTTTTACTTATTTACATTTGGCGCCTGACCCCCGGCAGGCCGAAGCCCTGCTTCAGTCAGGCTGTATTGCTATTGCCTATGAGACCGTCATGGCACACGATGGCAGTTTGCCGTTATTGGCGCCTATGAGTCAAGTAGCGGGCCGATTGGCAATTCAAGCGGGAGCAATGTGTCTTGAAAAAACCCATGGTGGATGCGGTCTTTTATTAGGTGGAATTCCGGGCGTTTATCCAGGTAAAGTGGTCGTCATCGGCGGGGGGGTTGTTGGAACAAACGCCATTCGCATGGCGATGGGTAAAGAAGCGCATGTTACGGTACTGGATCAATCCCTACGACGTTTACAAGAGCTCGATTTTCAATACGGTGGGCGGCTCAATACGGCTTATTCCACACGCGCTAGTATTGAAGAATATGTCACGGCAGCTGACCTTGTGGTTGGGGCTGTGCTTGTCCCCGGGAAAGCGGCTCCCAAACTAGTCAAGCGTGAAACAGTGGCAAAAATGAAAACAGGAGCTGTTATGGTTGATGTGGCGATTGATCAAGGGGGATGCTTTGAAACCAGTCGGCCTACGACGCACGCTAATCCAACGTATGTTGTGGACGGGGTCGTGCATTATTGCGTAGCCAATATGCCAGGCGCGGTACCGCGTACTTCCACGATTGCACTGAATAATGCCACATTACCTTTTATTGTCGCGCTTGCCGCGCAAGGTTACAGAAAAGCGCTGTTAGCAAATCCGTATTTACTGAGTGGGCTTAATGTTGCATGGGGTCATATTACGCATGAAGGTGTGGCAAACGACTTAGGAAAACCGTTTGTGGAACCTCTGTCACTGCTGAGCTTGTAACTCTCAACAGACATCGTGAATCGTGAAATATCTGGGAGGATGCAGGTCCCCTGCAGCCCGCGTCAATGAAAGGGAAGAAATTCCCCATCGGAAGATGGGGAATTCCTGAACAAGGCATTGCATTGCCACAGCGATTATGGTCTAATTTTCGGGAAATTTACAAACACTAGGGGTGTCAGGTATAACCTGACTGAGAAAACAGATAATTATTCTGTTTAACCCTCTGAACCTGATCGGGTTAGGACCTGCGAAGGGAAGTGAGAATCGCTTATTCTAGCGCAGTGTCTTTGCGCTAATGGGCGCTCCTAGTGTCAAATCATTAGGAGTTTTTCATGGAAATTGCTGCTGAATTTTATCAACCGCTTTCGCATTCACAGAAAATCTATATTGAAGGTCAACGTTATCCTGAGCTTCGTGTGCCTTTGCGTGAAATTCAGTTAACCGGTGAGCGTACGTTTTGTGTTTATGATACATCCGGTCCTTATACCGACACGAATATTTCCAGCGATATTGGTGTGGGTTTATCGCCGATACGTAGGGATTGGGATCATCATTCTGCAGAATACCCAAGTCGCCATGCGTTTACACAACATAGTGACACGCAAAAATTGCAACGTACCCCTCGTAAAGCAAAAGAAGGTTTAGGTGTAACACAATTATATTATGCTAAACGTGGGATCATCACACCTGAAATGGAATTTGTTGCGCTTCGTGAAAATCAGCGCGTTGCAAATTGGTTAACGCTTTTGAAGAATGAAGAACGTGAGCACCGATTACGGGGTTCAAATCGGGAAATTCCGCTACGTATTACCGCTGAATTTGTGCGTGATGAAATTGCCGCGGGGCGTGCGATTATTCCCGCGAATATTAACCACCCTGAATTAGAGCCGATGATTATCGGTCGAAAATTTTTGACTAAAATCAATGCCAATATTGGCAATTCCGCACTGTCTTCTTCAATTGCCGAAGAAGTGGAAAAATTAATTTGGGCTATCCGTTGGGGCGCAGATACGGTTATGGATTTGTCGACTGGTAAAAATATTCATGCAACACGAGATTTTATCGTTCGAAATTCACCTGTGCCGATTGGTACAGTTCCCATTTATCAAGCACTAGAAAAAGTGGGTGGTCATGTGGAAGCATTAACGTGGGAGATTTATCGTGACACGTTAATCGAGCAAGCCGAACAAGGCGTGGATTATTTTACTATTCATGCGGGTGTTTTATTACGTTATATCCAATTAACGGCGAAGCGAATGACGGGAATTGTTTCGCGTGGTGGATCAATCATGGCAAAGTGGTGTTTAACCCACCATAAAGAAAATTTTCTTTACACAAATTTTGCAGAAATTTGTGAGATTATGCAACGTTATGATGTTTCTTTTTCACTGGGTGATGGATTGCGTCCCGGTTCTATTGCGGACGCTAATGACGCGGCGCAATTTGCTGAGTTAACAACGCTTGGAGAGCTTACCCAAATAGCGTGGAAACATGACGTGCAAGTGATGATTGAAGGCCCTGGTCATGTGCCAATGCATTTAATTCAGCAAAACATGCAAAAAGAAATGCAGGCATGTTATGAAGCCCCATTTTACACGTTGGGACCTTTGACCACTGATATTGCGCCAGGCTATGATCACATCACCAGTGCTATTGGTGCTGCGATGATGGGATGGTATGGGACATCGCTTTTATGCTATGTCACGCCCAAAGAACATTTAGGTCTACCCAATCGAGACGACGTAAAACAAGGAATTATTGCCTATAAAATTGCGGCGCACGCCGCAGATTTAGCAAAGGGACATCCGGCTGCGCGTTGGCGCGATGATGCCTTATCGTATGCGCGGTTTCATTTCCATTGGCAAGATCAATTTAATTTATCACTCGATCCCCATACAGCTCGCGCTTATCACGACGAAACCTTACCACAAGAAGGTGCAAAGCTCGCGCAATTCTGTTCCATGTGCGGACCCAAATTTTGCTCTATGAAAATAACGCAAGATATTCAAAAATACGCAGCAGAAGGTATGCAAGCGAAAGCAGAAGAATTCCGCGAACAGGCTATCTCATGAAAATTGCAATTGCTGGCGCGGGATTGGTGGGGCGATTATTAGCTTTTGAATTACTAAAATCCGGCTACACGGAAATTACTTTATACGACAAAAATTCGCATCAAAGTTGTGCGATGACGGCTGCTGGTTTGTTGTCACCATTTTGCGAACTTGAAAAAACCAACGAATTAATTAAAAATGTGGGGCAGGAAAGTTTGCGTTTGTGGCCAGAAATTTTTTCTGCAATGGATGCGCCTGTTTTTTTTAAAAAAGCTGGTTCGCTAGTGACTGCGCACAACAAGGATAATGCTTTATTAATAAGATATTTACAACGTATTCGTTCGCGTTGTTTAGAAATTCCCTTTCGAGAAGTGTTACCAAACACACTGGAGAGTGAAATCAACAGTGAAAATTCATGGTACTATTTTAAAGAAGAAGCTCACATGGATTGTCAGCAATTAATGACTGTGCTTGGACGTTTTTTGCAGCACAAAATAATTTGGCATGAGCAACAAGAAGTATTTTCCGTCCGACCACATGAAATTAAATTGACGCAAGAAGTTAAACATTATGATGTTATTTTTGATTGTCGAGGCATGGGAGCAAGCGCCACATTTTCAACATTGCGTTCAGTACGGGGCGAATTGCTGTGGCTGCATGCACCATTGGTGAATTTAACTCGACCGATACGCCTTATTCACCCACGCTATCCCATTTATATTGTACCTCGACCTCATCATATGTATTTGATCGGCGCGAGTGAGATTGAAGCATTCGATTACAGTGCGATTTCAGTACGAACCACCTTAGAATTGCTGAGTGCCGCTTATTCGCTTCATAAAGGTTTTATTGATGCACGGGTGATTTACACCGCGACCAATTGCCGGCCGACCTTGCCGGATAATTTGCCAAAAATTCGTTATACCGATGGTTTAATTGCTGTGAATGGATTATACCGTCACGGTTATTTACTAGCACCTTCTTTGGTGCAGGATATAGTAAGGTATTTAAAGGATGGTATGAAAAATGTTTTTTATTCTGAATGCTGGGAGAATATGAATGATTAAAATTTATTTTAATGGGAATGAACATCAAATTGTCGCAGATATGAAAGTGAGCACTTTTCTGCAAGAAGGAAATATCCATTTAGGTTGTGCCGCGCTTGCTATTAATCGAGAATTTGTGTCTCGTTCTTGCTATGCTGAACGAACATTACAAGAAGGTGATAGGGTTGAATGTGTTACCCCCATGCAAGGGGGTTAACCCGGCAGAGCACTTCGTGTGACCGCCATCTTTAAAAAGCAACATGAAATATCCAGGTTAATATGTTAAAACTCTATAATGAAATTTTTGAATCACGTTTATTGATTGGAACCGCGTGTTATGATTCTTTAGAAATCATGCAAAAAGCCGTTCAAGCTTCACAGGCAGAAATTATTACGGTGTCGCTACGACGTCAAATGTCGGGAGAAAAAAATGAAAATCGATTTTGGAAAGCCATACAAGCATTAAATTGTCGATTGTTACCTAATACAGCGGGCTGCCATAATGCAAAAGATGCGATTACGACGGCAGAAATGGCTCGGGAAATTTTTCAAACGAATTGGATTAAAGTAGAAGTCATTGGTGATGATTATAATCTTGCCCCTGATCCGTTTGAACTGGTGCAAGCCGTGCGTGAATTGGTAAAACGTGGCTTTTCTGTTTTTCCTTATGGCACGGAAGATTTTATTTTGTGTCAACGTTTGCTGGATGCAGGCAGCGAAGTGTTAATGCCGTGGGCCTCACCCATTGGTTCCGGTAAAGGACTGATGAATCCTTATGCGTTGCATCTACTGAGAGAACGTTTAACTGCGGTGCCATTAATTGTGGATGCGGGTATCGGTAAACCTTCTGACGCGGTGCGCGCCTTTGAGTTAGGTTATGATGCCGTGCTATTAAATAGCGCGGTAGCATTGGCAGATGATCCTGTTAAAATGGCCAGCGCATTTTCAGACGCGGCAAAAGCAGGGAGAAAAGGATATGAGGCGGGTTTTATGCCGGAAAAAAATCATGCTTCGCCAAGCACCCCCGTACTGGATACCCCATTTTGGCATCAAGTGGAGCTGCCCGCATGACGTCATGTGTTTGGGTCATTGCAGGATCGGATAACAGCGGTGAAGCGGGTATTCAGGCTGATTTAAAGACGTTACAAGATTTTAACGTACGTGCTTGCACTATTGTGACGGCAATCACCGCACAAAATCGCTATGCCGTACAAGAGATCTATTATCTTCCACAACAGATATTGCAACAGCAAATTCATTCGTTATTAGAACATTCGCCTGCGCAGATTTTAAAATTAGGAATGCAAGGTGAGTTGCCGCCTATATTGGATTTGTTAAAGCATTTTTCTGGCAAGGTCGTGTGTGATCCTGTGATTAAATCCAGTAGTGGTTATCCATTATTATTAGATATAGATTTTTTCATAAAAAATATTTTTCCGTGCGTGGATCTCCTAACCCCCAATGTGACAGAGGCAGAACAATTAACAAAAATGAACATTAATTCTTATGCCGATTTTCCACGAGTCGCACAAAAATTATTGCAATTAGGTGTAAAATCCGTTTACTTAAAAGGAGGTCACTTTAACGATCCAACATTCAGTCAGGATTATTTTAGTGATGGTACTGAATCATTTTGGCTAAGTCACAAAAGAATAAAAAATCGAAAGGTTCGTGGCACCGGCTGTACGTTAGCAAGTGCTATTGCAGCTGGTTTAGCGCTACAGTATTCATTAAAAGATGCTTTGGTGATTGCTAAAATGTATTTACAGCAAGAAATAGCGTTGAGCATTGATGGACATATGAGACGATGTGGTTTTCCAACGAGCGGGGATTATTTTCCTTATTTAGCGACAGAGCCTATGCACAATCAGCCATTACCATTTGTCAATTGTGGTCCTACACCACTTGGTATTTATCCTGTGGTCGATAGCAGTTCGTGGGTGCTTCGATTAGCCAAAGCGGGAGCTAGCGCCATTCAACTTCGCATAAAAGAAGGCAATTCTTCAACCATTCAGCAAGAAATTAAATCAGCCGTGCAAATTTCTCGTGAATATTCGTGTCGTTTATTTATTAATGATTATTGGCAATGGGCCATTCAATACGGTGCTTATGGTGTGCATTTAGGACAAGAAGATATTTTCCATGCTGATTTTTCTGCGATATACAAAGCGAATTTGCGTTTAGGTCTTAGCAGTCACTGCTTTTATGAAGTGGCGCGAGCCCATGCATTACGTCCTTCCTATCTGGCCTGTGGCCCCATTTTTGCAACCACCAGTAAAACCATGCTCTTTTCACCACAAGGCTTGGAACGTTTACGTTATTGGCAACAATTATCACTTTATCCATTAGTGGCTATTGGCGGTATTAATTTAGATAACGTTAGCGCTGTGGCGGATAGCGGTGTTAATGGTATTGCGATGATTTCTGCAATCCTATTTGCTGAAAATCCCATCGCGGTTATGAATCAATTACATGAGAGAAGTTATGCTCGAACGTTACTTACGACAAATTGTATTGCCTGAAATTGGCATGACGGGTCAGTCATATTTAAAACAAGCGCGAATTTTAGTGATTGGCGCAGGAGGATTGGGTACCGCTGCTTTATATTATTTAGTTGCAGCGGGGGTTGGCGAAGTAGGCGTCGCTGATTTTGATGTTGTGGAGCTCTCCAATTTACAACGTCAAATTTTATTTAGTGAAGCGGATGTTGGAAAAAACAAAGCGGAAGTGGCCACTCATCGGTTGAAGCAATTGAATTCTACGATAAAAATTCAAATTTTCCCCACGAAAATTAACGGAAATAACGTGGCAGAAATAATTAAAAATTACGATTTAATTATGGATTGTTGCGATAATTTTTCGACAAAATATCTTTTAAATGATCATTGTTTTCAGTTAAAAAAACCATTTTTATCGGCGAGTTTGTTACGTTTTTCTGCGCAAGTGGGCTTTTTTCATCAAGTGGGATGTTTGCGCTGCGTATTTCCCGCTGAAAATCAAATGTCGATTCCCACGTGTCAAGACAGGGGAATGTTAGGTGCTGTTTCTGGCATGATCGGTTCGCTGCAGGCGTTAGAAGCGATTAAATATTTTATTCGTTTACCTTCGCTTTTAATGGGTAAATTACTGTGTATGGATTTACTATCGTACACGACGCATTTTTATCAGTATAGTAAAGATATGCATTGTGCCTTATGTGCAGTTGAGGATTAATGTACGATCAGCGATATTTCCAATAATCAATCGAATCGAATTTTTCCGCAATAAAATCGAGGAATAGGCGTGCGCGGCGTGGCAAATGTTCTTTTTGAGTGAATAGCGCATAAATATCTAAATGATCGGTATCATAATTGGGTAATACCGCAATGAGTTGTCCCGATTTTAATTCCCGCGTCAACATGTGCCCTGGTAACATAGCAATACCCATGTGATTAAGCACAGCGGATTTTAGTACTTGCACGCTGGTCGCTTTAAAGTTTCCTTTAACGGAAATGAGTTTGGAAGGCATACCGCGTTGGTGAAAAGTCCATTGTGCGTTTGAGCTATTTTCCATAAAGCATAGGCAATTATGTTGTTTTAAATCTTCAGGAATTATCGGTGTACCGTGCTTGGTAAAATATTCTGGCGTTCCACAGACAATCATGCGCCGCGTAGTCAGTTTGCGTGCCGATAAATTGGAGTCGGGCAGGGGACCCACATAAAATCCGAGATCAATGCTGTTCTTGATGAGACATTGATAACTTCTACCGAGTAGCATTTTAAATTTAATCTCGGGATGCAGTTGAATAAATTCAGCGATGATGGGTGTTAAGTGTTCTTGTGCAAAATTATTGGGAGACCCAATGCGCAAGGTACCACTGGCGGTATTGGATAAATCAGACAGCTCAGCATAGACTTCTTGCAAATCTTTTTGTAATATTTCGCAACGCTTATGAAGCAATTTCCCTGCTTGTGTTAAACTTAAACTGCGAGTGCTGCGAATTAATAACTGCGTGCCTAATTGATTCTCTAAACTTTTTATTCGTTTACTGATAACGGATTTATTGACATGCAAAATGTCGGCGAGAGAAGTAAAACTTTTATGCTCGACAAGATAAGTAAATAACATTAAGTCGGTAGCAGAATCAATGATTTGTTTCATGTTCTCGCCCCTCGGAAATTTGGCACAAAATTATTTCATTGTAAAAGATAACCTATGAAATCGCTATGAAAATACAAGGCAAAAAAGTTAAGGAAAAATTGAGGCTTGGAATCAAAGAGTTATCGTGTTAGAGTCTAGAATTTGGATGCGGCCTCAGTACGATGTCAGCAAGCCCCCTTTAACCCAGATATTTCACATCGAACTGCGATGGCGGCAGGGCACTTTGTGTAGTCGTCCTCCTCAAAAAGCAAAAGGAGAATTCCGTTCCCATGAATATGATTACCCGTACTTGTATTAGCGTGATAGCAGCGATGGTTATCCTTTTGATTGTTATGTGGACCATGCCGGTATACCCCATTATTCCCCGAGGTATTGTATTACCCGTTAACGGCATCAACCCACCGATAACGACTGATGTTAGTATCTACGACTCGCTCAACGCTCCTTTCAATGCTAAAGTCATCGGTATTTTGAGCCTCATGTATTATTCTCAGACCAATAGCACGGCTTCTCAAATGCTTTTTTCACAAGCAGCGACGGAATTTGTGAAAGAAGCCGGGGGTAATGGTTTGCAGGTTATTCAGGCGTTTTATATTCCACCAGGAACCCCTTCGGGCGGAGTCAACATCCTCAGGGGCAAAGTCATATTGACAAAATAGGTAATGCACAATGCGAATTTTTGATTTTTTAAATATTTTAGTGTTATTAACGATATTCACTGGAATTGTTACTTTTGTGGATTGGATTTTACGTCGTAAAAATTCAGCAAGCCACGATGAGCGAAAATACAGTATTTTTGTAGAGTATGCCCGTTCTTTTTTTCCGGTATTTTTAATTGTTATGCTCATTCGTGCTTTTATATTCCAGCCTTATCGAGTTCCAACCGGTTCATTAGAACCCACCGTTATGCCAGGTGATCTTATTTTTGTGACGCAATTTAATTATGGTTTAAAAATTCCTTTGTGGGATAAATCAATTATTAACATCGGTCATCCTGAGCGCGGTCAAATTGCTTTATTTCGCTGGCCAGTGAATCCAAAATTAACCTTCGTCAAACGTGTCATTGGAGTGCCTGGCGATCATATTAGTTATAATAACAAAGTTTTTACAATTAATGGAGTGGAAGCAACCCAGTCTTTTGTTGGGAATTTTCAAGAAGATTTAGGTAATGGTCAATTTCGCCCAGTAAAGCGTTATCTCGAAAACTTAAATGGGATTAAGCACTACATTTTGGTTAATCCTGAGGTACCCGCAACTAATTTTAACCATCTTGTTGTGCCAGAGGGTATGTTTATGATGGTGGGTGATAATCGCGATGATAGCGATGATAGTCGTGATTGGGGTTTTGTTTCAGAGCAATCTTTTGTTGGGCGAGCCTTATTTGTCTGGTTTAACATCCAGTTTAGTCCATTCAGCATTAATTGGCATCGCATTGGTAATAAATTATTTGCTACCCATACTGCGCGGGACGGGATGCAATAAAAATCCCCGGGCTGACGCCCAGGGTTTGAGGATATAAAAGGTTATGATGAAAGCGAACGCATGGTATTCAGTACCGACTTAATATCGATAAATTGAAATCCCAATTTGTAAAATAATTTTGGATCTGTTTTTATACGTGCGCGATCAGCCAACGTTAGGTATGCTTGTTGGCCCATATCGATAAAATAAGTGGTGGATACATTCACTTTTTCGGCATGCTCTGGAAATAAACCCGCTAATATCAAACAACGATCACCAATTTTTCGTAATTTTTGATTGGCGTGCGAATTTTCCATGCTGATTGAGCTTAAAAACTCGATAGCAATGGGTGTTTCATTGTGAATTTCTTCTTTTATAAATTTGTCGAGTGTTAAAATTAAATAACTTTCCACATGATCATCAAAAAAAAGCCCAATATGATGCTGAGATTCCCTAATTAGCTCATACCACTCCGCGGTTGTGGTCGGTTGAAGGATGATTTTCATAGACTTAATCCCATTTTTAGCAACATACCGTAAATATAGTATGGGATGAGGTTATTGCAGGGGCTGACGTTCACTGCGGACACGGTTAACTGCTTGTTTCCATGAAGAATATAATGAATGTCGTAGATCGGCACCTATCTTAGGGTGAAACTCTTGCTCCGCTTGCCAGAACGCTTCAATTTCTTTTAACGAGGAAAAAAGCCCTGCGCCAAGACCCGCTAAATAAGCTGCTCCCATGGCCGTTGTTTCTACGTACTTAGGTCGTTGTACCGTATGTTCGAGCATATTTGCTAAAAACTGCAATAACCAGTTATTAACGGCCATTCCACCATCAACACGAAATAATTTAATAGGATCAATGCCATCGTTTTGCATGGCTTGCAGTAAATCCAATGTTTGATAACATACGGCTTCTAATGCCGCGCGCACAATGTGGGCTGACTCCGTATCGCGCGCTAGCCCTAAAATCGCACCGCGTGCACCTGGGTCCCAATAAGGCGCGCCAAGACCGGTAAAAGCAGGAACGAAATAAACACCATTAGTATTTTTTACTTGTTGTGCCAAACGTTCTGCTTCACTTGCTTGACGAATTAAATGTAAATTATCACGTAACCATTTAATGGTCGTCCCCGCATTAAAAATACTGCCTTCTAAACCGTAAGTTACTTTACCTTTAATGCGATAAGCAACGGTTGAAATTAAATTACTGCGTGATTGAATGATTTTATCTCCTGTATTTAACAGCAAAAAGCAGCCCGTGCCATAAGTGCTTTTTATCATCCCTGAATGAAAGCAAGCTTGTCCCACCAGTGCGCCTTGCTGATCACCAATCATGGCAGTAATTGGAATTTCAACACCAAACAACGATTTGTCAGTGACGCCATAATGATGGCAATTATCAAAAACCGATGGCAGTAAATTTTGTGGAATATCAAAAAAATTCAGTAGATCGTTGTCCCATTTTTGTGTGTGAATGTTAAAAATCATCGTGCGCGAAGCATTACTCGCATCGGTTGCATGTACCTTTCCGTTTGTTAATTTCCATAATAAAAATGTGTCAATAGTACCAAACGCCAACTCACCAGTTTTTGCTTGCTTTTCCGCTTGAGGGATATTTTCAAGCAACCATTTTATTTTTGTAGCTGATAAATAGGGGTCTAGCAATAAACCGGTTTTTGCATTGATTTGCTGAGCCATGGGCTCTTTACGTAAAGCGTCACACATATTTGCTGTGCGACGATCTTGCCAAACAATGGCGTTATGAATTGGTTTACCCGTTTTGCGATCCCAAATAAGCGTAGTTTCACGTTGATTCGTGATGCCAATCGTTGCAATTTGTTTGGCATCGATGGCCATTTTTTCAATAACCGCTTTGCAGCACGCATAGGTAACGCGCCAAATTTCTTCAGGATCATGTTCCACTTCACCATCACCTGGGTAATGTTGGGTAAACTCCTGCTGCGCTTGCTGCAACGGGGTACCGCGTTGATTCAGAAGCATAGCGCGACTTGATGTTGTACCTTGGTCAATAGCAAGAATATACTTTGTCATATTAATGTCCTCAAACCCTATACTAAACTGGGAGACCTATCCTATATTTTAAAAATCACCGTAACTATTCAGCCTAAAATGGGAATCCGCAATAATGGCCAATCTTGAAGGCAAAATTTCCTCAAAATGCTCACATACCAACGCGTATGCTGCGCTTTTTCGTCAATTTTGCCTTCAACCTTGTCTCATTCTTGCGAATTTGTGGCCCTTTTAAAAAGGGGCTGAATAGTTACAAATCACCTTCTTGGAAATAACGCTTTATTATTTATCATGGATTTATGTGATGCAACCAAAACAAGTCGATCTCTTCATTATTGGTGGCGGAATTAACGGTGTTGGCGTAGCTGCCGATGCGGCTGGGCGCGGATTGTCCGTTATACTGTGTGAAAAAGATGATTTAGCCAGTCATACCTCATCGGCCAGCACGAAACTTATTCATGGCGGTTTACGTTATCTCGAGCAATATGACTTCAAATTGGTGCGTGAAGCATTGCGAGAACGTGAAATTTTATTGCATAACGCTCCCCATTTAGTTCATCCGTTGGAATTTGTGTTGCCGCATGATGCCCATTTACGACCCGCGTGGATAATACGACTGGGGTTATTACTTTATGATTATTTATCAAATCGAAAAATTCTGACGCGTTCGCACCAAATTAATTTTAAAACGGATAAACGTGGACATCCCTTACAAGAAAAATTTATTCGCGGATTTAGTTATATGGATTGCCAAACAGACGATGCACGTCTTGTTGTGGCAAACGCAATGCAAGCAAAACAACGGGGTGCTGTGATTTTAACGCAAACGGAAGTAATAAAATTACAACGTATTTCACCAGGTTGGCAGATCACGGTTAAATATAAAAATACAGAAAAATGTGAGCATTTTATTGCAAAGGGGGTGATCAACGCTGCGGGATCTTGGGTGGTGGATATTTTAAAAATTCAAGCCAGTATTACAACTTCATTACAAATAAAATGGGTAAAAGGGAGTCACTTCATCGTTCCAAAACTTTATCCGGGTGATTTTGCTTTTATTTTACAGAATAAAGATCAACGCATTGTGTTTGTTATTCCGTACCAACAACATTATTCGTTGATTGGCACTACGGATGTTGTTTATAACGGTGATCCAAATCATGTGAGAATTTCCGATCAAGAAATCGAGTACCTCATTCAAATTGTCAATGAATATTTAAAAGCACGGATTAAGCGTGAACATATTGTTTGGTCATACGCGGGTATTCGCTCGCTTTATGATGATACAAAAAATAAAAACCCCTCCAAAATGACGCGTGAATATCATTTGGAATTGATGGATGAGGGCGGACAGTATCCTCTGTTGTCCATTTTTGGCGGAAAACTGACGACGTATCGTCGCTTAGCCGAACACGTTTTAGAAAAACTCGCGCCATATTATCCAACAATGGGGAAGCCATGGACATGCAATGCTTTTTTACCGGGTGGTGATTTGGGCGGGGTAGACTTTTCTGACTTCGTTATACAACTCAAACAACATTACCATCAGTTGCCCGATCGGTTGTTACAACGATTAGCAAAAAATTATGGCGCACTCTGTTATGAAATTCTAAAAAATGCTAAAACAACCGCTGACTTGGGGATTGCTTTTAGTGCGGATTTGTATGAGGCTGAGGTTAAGCATTTATTAATGAGAGAGTGGGCAACGTCTTGCGACGACATTCTGTGGCGTCGAACAAAATTGGGGATCACCTTGTTGCCAGATGAGATAAACCGCTTAACGGATTTCTGTTGTTTACAAAGGACTTTTGCACGGAATTCTTAAATTTAATCCTGTATTAAGCGACTATCCATATAATTTCTACTAGACTACTCCTTGGGTCTTTTGGGAAACGAGAAGGGGACTTATGAGACATTTTCATGACCGCATTGCAGAAATCGAATTGCGCATTGATCTCTATATGCTGGAGGTTATTCGAATAAAATTTGAAAATGAAAGTATTGAAAATCAACAAATTCAGATATTTTGCGATTTATTGAAATCAAGCGTTCAATTGGATCAGAGTGAAAAGTTTCGCCTAAAAGAGAAGGTTGCTCTTTTTCTTAATGAACTTTTTAAAACACATTCCTCAACGATCTTCAATGAAAATTACCGACAACATTTAGTGACAAGGGAATTATTCGACGATTTCTCTGATCCTGAAAAGTTTGCTGAAATCCAGAAATATTTTTCACAGCTTGAACGACGATTTTTCGAACTCGATACTCAACATAAAAAAATTAAATCGGTACTTTCCAATAAATCAAACAACGTATTCTTTTCACAAGAAAAATCGGACGATTTACAGCGTAAAATGGATTCCGTACTGAAAGATGCGGAAGCGGGATTAGAAAAACAAATTGAGAGTGGCATAATTGTTTTTGAGCCTTATGATATTTCGCCGCATTCTTTACGAAGTTTTTTAAAAGAGTGTCAATTCGATTTATCTGAAATAGATGATTCTTTTAGTTTTTCTTTTGTTTCGCCAAAACAAAATCCATGTAAATTAGAATTAATGAATATTGCGATCGGAAATATTGCGGGCGAAGTTCTTCATTTGAATCTCGATAAACCAAAAGGAAAAAATGGAATTTTATCCGAAAAATGGTTTGTTGGGAATATTGAATATCTTTTTAAAAAAAACTCAAAACATTGGCATATTGAAGTATTATCAGGATTAAGACGTCGCCTTTTTCCTACGGGAAACGAAAAAGGGTCGAACAAAATTTTTCATAAAATAGGTTACAAACCGTCTTATGACCCCGCGATATCTCCTTATTCTCATCAATTGGCGCATCGCATTTGCCTTTTGGCAGGAGCTGATGCGAGCATATTGAATAAAGACAATTTAGAAATGACGCTTAAAACAGTCATCCGTGATTATTATAATATTGAAATGTTCAATGAGCCGTATCTTGTTGCTATAAAATCTTTTTTAGATGCTGAAGATCTCATTCAGAAAATGGAATTTCAAGTACGACAATTACTGCGTTTAAAAGATGCTGCAACGGATGCCGTTGAAAACGCAAAAAAACAATTAGAAATTTTTCAAGAAAAAGAGCTGCGCTATCTAAAAATTCGTCAAATGGTCGCGGCGAATAACAAAGCATTAGCTTGTATTGATAGAATCAATAAACTTCAACAGGAATTTGATGATTATTATCATCAAGTATCGCTCAGCTCCTCTGAAATGCCGCATCTTAGTTTTTCCCCAAAAGCATATTTTGTTTTAACTGATCTCCCATTTTCGGAGAAAATATGCCTTCAATTAGAAGAAAAGCAAGCACTGTTCCAAGAATTAACTCTTAAGATTGAAAAGCTTAATCATCAAATTGATGAACATAATGCGGCTGTTCGAACACTCGCTAAAATTAGCGAAGAACATCGTGAACTTGAAAAACATCACTATCGTTTAACCCATTTATCAAATGGGTCAGAAGGTATTCCACGAGAAGAATTATTGCAAGCCATAGAAGCACTTGAATCTGCGATGTCTGAAACAGGCATCAAACGTGATGTGTCTAACACCCCTATACTCAATCAGAATTTAGCTAACTCATTATGTGATGCACAAAGTAAATTGTGCGAGAAACACAAGCGATCTGATGAAATTATGCAATTTTTCTTAAAAGCGATTGATTCTGCTATTCACGACCGTGTTACAAAAAAAATAGAATATCTAAAAAATCAAATAGCGTCGATTAACTGTGTTATGGAGAAACGCTCATTTAACCGCAACCAAGTCGTACAAAAAGATTTGCAAGAAATACAAGAGATTCTATCAAACGCTTGCCAAAAATATCAAACAATCATCGAACGTTCGGAAACTCATTCACAAGCGATGAATAATAAAATTGCTGAACTGACTCAGCAGGATGAAAAAATTAAAAATTTTTTACAACAAAAATATACGTTGTATCAAAATTCACGTTATGCGGCTAGTGTTGGACGAATATTTTATGAAGAAGTTTGGGGCTTAGCAAAACGTATTGTGCTCACGATATTACGTCGCTATGCTGAAATGGAACATTTGCCGCGCCGTATTAAAACAAAAACCTTGTTACAAGAAACAACTCACTGTATTTCCTCTTCAGAGCAACGTCTGCCAGAAATTTTTGACTGCAGAAGAGTGACTTCGGGCTGCTCTGAGAACGTTCAGTATGAGCCAACTCAATTATATGCCGTCGCATAAGTCTACAGAAAAAAATGGGGTTCATGCTACGTTCTGCGATACATGACCTATAATGAAACTTGTTTAATACTACTCTTCAGTGGGTTTCAAAGGAGGTCTTCTGTGAAGAAATTTCGTTTAAATTTTAAGAAACTTGCCATTTTTGTATTTTTTTCGTTATTTTTAAATCCAGTCTCTTGGGCAACAACGGAGAGTTCTGGATCTAACGTGCTGGTATACTGGGCGGGTTGGTCAAATGAGCCAGTCCCAGATCAATCGTTCCGTGCATTATTTCTTGCTTTTGCGCTGCTTAAAAAAGACCCTCAAGGAAAATACTACACTAATTATTCCGTCAGTGGAAATTTTGAGGATCCGTCGTCAAGTGCCTATCAGACCTGGAATCGTTGGCGTACAAAGTGGAATACCTCGCCTTGTTCTGGGAAGGTCTATGTTGCCTATGGCGGTGAGACCAACTCTGAACTCAGAGGTTGGATCATTAATGCATCAGATGCTGAATTGTTCCCTATTGCAAGGGAAATCAAGAGAAACCTTGCAACATACGGCTTCGATGGTGTTGATTTGGACATAGAAGGGTGGTGGAACTATCGATCAGATAAAAATAAGATGTTTACGCTTAACCTGATAAAACTTGTTAAAATTTTGAGATATTTGCTGGATTCAGATCAAAAAACTATCAATAAAGAGATTGCTGTTACCGTTGGATTTACCTCGGCAGGATTTTTTGCGGGGTCCGTGCCAGATCAGGATTACACCGGGACGATGTTGGAGTTTTATCAAAATCAAGAGGTGATGCAAGACATTACCTTCATCAATATTATGGTTTATGGCTTAGGGCCTAATTTTTACGTAAAGTATATTCCCATTGGTAATTTAATTTCTTTGTATAAACAGGTAGTTGGAGAAAATAACGCTAAAAAGCTGATCTTCGGCATTTTGCCGATAGAGGGTGGCGCAACAACTTCACCGGCAGTCATCCAAGAATTGGCCTCAACCATGATTGCACCCAATGGCCTTGGTGGCATGTTTTTATGGGGTGTGGGTGTGCAGGAAATGGGACGGGAAAACCCAGGTGACTACATTAATGCGATGCGAATGGGGCTCTGTCAGTCAAATCCAAACCAATGTGCTTGTTCTTCAGGACGTTGATCGCGAAGCAAACCCTGGGCGTAAGCTTGGGGATTTTTTCATCCATGGTCCTGGGGAGCTCTCTGCCAACCAGGTCTACCTCTGGTTCGATCCTACTCAATGAATTAGAAGATGACGGCCACACGAAGCGCCCTGTCGCCAACGGGAAGGTCTTTTGTTTTCAGGGACGCACATCCTGTGCTCGACGCCCTTCAAACAAAAGACCTTCCCGTTGGCGGCACACCGATCCTCGTAGTTCGATATGAAATATTCAGGTTAAACCACTTTTTCTTTTTTGAACAGTGTTTCTTTCAAAAATCGGGTGATATACTTTGAACAATCTGAACCTTATCTCTTTGAAGATGGAATAGATAGAAATGAATAAAAACAGCTTGCTGTATTATAAGAGCGCGCTTGAATTAGGCCTGCCAGCAGTTCCCGAAAAAATGATTGATGGCTTTAGCATTTCCTTGGCAGGTAACCGCTATTATTTTCGTGGAGGGGAGGGGGGGTGCTTTAATTTTTCAGGAAGTATCAGCGTTGCTCGCAATAAATTTTGCGTCAATCGATTACTCGAAAAAGCAGGAATTCCTGTTCCAAATGCGATAGGCATTACTAAAAAACAATTTGAAGAAAACGACCTAGGATTAGGTGCCATTAAATTTCCGGTTGTTGCGAAACCAACGATAGATTCGATGATAGGAACGGATGTTTTTTGCAATATCAAAGATGAAATAACCTTACGATCTTATTTAAAAAAAATGTTTGTTAAATATCCCACTATGTCTGTCGAAGAATTTCAGCCAGATTTACGTTCTTATCGTGTGCTTGTTTTTTACGGGAAAGTGATTGGTGTTCTTGAGCGAATTTCGGCGCACGTTATTGGAGATGGAGTACACACCCTTAACGAACTGATCACAATAACCAATCAAAAACGCTTAGCAATAGCCGATAAAGTTTCCGTCGGTCCTATTGAGCTTGCCGAAGAGCAATATGAAAGAATGGCTGATTTAGGAATAACGTTGAATGATATTCCCGAAAAAGGAAAATATATTCGACTTTGTCACAAATGCAATTCTTCTGTAGGTGGGACAATTCGATCGGCAGACAATCAAATCTGTCAAACCAATGTGGAATTAGTCGTAAAAGCCGCCAAAATATTAAGTTTAAATCTCGTCGGCTTTGATGTGCTATGTGAAGATATTCGAAAACCTATAGGGCCAACGCGCGGTTTCATTATTGAGGCAAACTACAATCCAGATGTTAGTATCCACGAAAATACGATGTATGGTGAAAAAAATAGAGTAACCTTGACTATTTTAAGACGTTTTATTTGGCAACATCCTATGGCTTTTTTATCGTTAAAATTCAATGCGAAAAAGTTTTTTAAATCATTTTATTTTAAATTCGGAGCAACGGTTGCAACGTTATTAATTTTTCAGCATTTCATCAAAGGGTAATCATTACATGGCTTCATTGTTAGATTTAAATCTTCAGGAAAGAAACAGTAAAAACCTGGGGACATTTAATAATCTTTATTTAGATTCAACAGCAAAAGCAATTTTTTCTCATTATAGTTGTGCCAATGGAAATGATCATTATACACAAAAAGAAATTAATCAATGGCGAGATTTTTGCGGCAAGTATCTCTTAACGCTTTGTCATGCGGATAAATGTGATGATTTCCAATTTCACACTGCTTCGGGTTCGTCAGAAGCCGTTTATCTTGGGCTTTTAACATTAAAACGACATTTTCAGGAAAGTCATCCTGGGTGTACGCGATTAAATATCATTGTTCCAACCAATGCACATGTGTGTTGGCGAAAGGCAGCTGATTTCCTGGATCTTGAAATCAAGCATCTTCCTATCGATCTTGAAACTATGTCTTTAAATCCAGAGCAAGCCATCAATTTAATCGATGAAAATACTATTGGAATTTGTGCGACGCTTGGTACACCAACAACATTATTATTTGATCCTGTGCAGCATTTAAATAATCTGTTAGAAACGTATTTTCAAAAAACGGGTCATTTCGTTCCTATTCATGTGGATGCCGCGAGCGGAGGATTTGTTGCGCCCTTTGTTTTTCCTGAGTTAGTTTGGGATTTTCGCCTGAGACAGGTTTACAGCATCAATATCTCCAGTCATAAATATGGTATGGTTTATCCTGCGCTCGGGTGGTTATTAACACGCAATTTATCTTGCTTAAAAAAAATGACGCATGGCAATGATTATTTAGGTAGTTATATGCAGCGTATTTCTTTACAATTTTCTTATTCCGCAGCACATGTGGTTACTCAGTATCATCAATTAGCAACGCATGGGCACCAAGGGTATCAAGAAAAAACGACATTGCTTTACTCTTTGGGAGATAGGCTAAAGCAAGCATTACAACAATGCCCAGAGCTTGAAGTGTATTCCTGGCCAGGATATCACTTACCCGGGATTGTTTTTTCTGCAAAAAACGAGCAATTCCATTTATCGGTGTTGGCGGATAATTTAAAAAAGCGGGGTTGGTATCTCCCTGTCTATCATTTACCTGACCCTTTAGCAACAAAAAAAGTGGCTCGAATCGTCATTCGGCATGGATTTTCTGTTCCCCATATTCAGCAGTTGATCGCTGACATTGCTAAAGTACTTGCTGTGGACGCTATTTGCTAGAGGCAAATGAAATTTGGTGTTTTTGCGCTAATCCTAATGGATTCATGATGTTCCAAATATCTTCACACAATTCCTGCAATTCACCTTGTGCCATAAGTCTATCGGATTCTTGACAGAGCGCGATATAATCACCGTATGGGCCTTCGATTTGACTGGCTTTAAGCCGAGTCCAGGTATCTTCAATACACGCTTTAATCACATGCATCATGAGCACCGTATTCAATGAAGCGCAGCCAAAAAAACCAAAATGATTGTCCACCGCCCAGCAATCACGCATGGTGACGCGTAAAAATAACGATAACACATTTTCAGTGCTGACCGAGGTCGAAAGCACACTTGCCTCATCTAACCGCTTTTTAAACCCCGTTCTTGAGCGAGTGTACTCACTGACAGCCAACCGACAAGCTTCAACGAATAGGAGATTCTCTTTTTTAGCAACCCATTCGCTCAATAGGGCGGCTAACTTCGATTTATAAGCTTGTTTTTCCATTTAAAATTGCTCCTTGCGTGTCCTTATCTCTTTGATACAGAATAACACTTCAATATTAATTTAATATGAGCAGCTAGAGACTGTCATCAATTAGCTAAATAGCGTAGACTTTGCACCTAAGTTCGTCATCCCGGAAATCGCGCAGCGATTGTCCGGGATCCAGTCCTCTTTACGCAGGGAATTGTTTTCAAGCAAGGAATAAAATGCGACGTCATGAGTTAACGGATAAACAATTTAATAAAATAGAACACATGATTTGAAAGATAAAATTGCCTTTCTCTCTGGATCCCGGACAATCGCTGCGCGATTTCCGGGATGATAGTATGGACTCGCCTACCTTACTAAACGGCATCAAATTAATGTGCCAAAA
>Ga0155588_1019_pt1 | contig 26760 bp, 26 predicted proteins | sample RifCSPhighO2_12_FD_107245 | JGI IMG/M metagenome (GOLD analysis project Ga0155588, IMG submission 107245) | Gammaproteobacteria bacterium RIFCSPHIGHO2_12_FULL_41_15
CCGTTTTATTTTTTTGGTAGTTGGCATCGTGTGGCTGGATAGTGGTAGGTAATAGAGGCATCAATGCTCCTAGGTAGTTTCCATTTCAATGGCAAGTGCTGTGGCTTCTCCTCCACCAATACACAATGATGCAATGCCGCGTTTTAATTTTTTTTGTCGTAAAGCGTGCAGTAAAGTTACCACGATGCGAGCACCCGAAGCGCCAATCGGATGTCCCAGGGCACACGCACCACCATGAATATTGACTTTTTCTATAGGCAATTGCAAAGCTTGCATAGTGACTAGCGTCACCACAGCGAAGGCTTCATTAATTTCATATAAATCCACACTCGTTGTATCCCAATTTATTTTTTTGAGTAAGCCTTGAATAGCTTCGATCGGAGCTGTGGTAAATTCTGAGGGTTTTTGAGCGTGGGAATAGTGTCCTATGAGCGTGGCTAACGGGGTCAAATGATATTTTTGTGCTTGAGAACGAGGCATCAGCACTAATGCAGCAGCGCCATCGGAAATGGCGCTAGAATTAGCTGCTGTCACGCTACCATCTTTCACAAATGCGGGTTTTAATTGAGCCATTTTTTCTGGCTTGGCATGCATGGCGTGTTCATCCTGAGTGACACCATCGACAGCAACTATTTCCTGTAAAAATGTACCGTCTTCATTGGCTTTTTTAGCACGGTGCAATGAAAGCGCGGCAAATTCATCCATCGCTTTGCGAGTAATCCCGTATTGTGTAGCACACTGCTCAGCAAAAAATCCCATGGGTTTACCTTTATCATACGCGTCTTCTAAACCGTCTAACATCATGTGATCAAAAATTTCTGCATGACCGATGCGATAACCAAATCGAGCTTTCGGGATGAGGTAAGGTGCCAACGACATATTTTCCATGCCACCGGCAACTGCCACCGTATACGATTTAGCTTGTAGTTCATCATGCGCGATCATCACGGCTTTCATTCCAGATCCACACATTTTGTTGATGGTCGTGCAACTGGTTTTGATGGGGAGCCCGGCCCTCAAAGCAGCTTGTCGGGCTGGCGCTTGCCCTTGCCCGGCTGGTAAGACGCAGCCCATCAATACCGCTTCCACCGTGTCGCTGGGTACAGGTGCTCGCTCAATAGCAGCTCGAATGGCAGAGGCGCCTAGTTGATGAGCAGGTATATTTTTGAAGCAGCCGCCATAGTGGCCCATGGGGGTTCTAACAGCACTGATGATAACGATAGGGTCCTGAATAAGCATACTGTTTCCTTAGTGGGTTCCCTTAAACAGTTCACGACCGATAATAATACGACGAATTTCCGAAGTACCTGCACCTATTTCATAAAGCTTAGCGTCTCGTAACAATCGTCCTACAGGAAATTCGTTGATATAACCGTTGCCACCCAAGCATTGAATAGCCTCTAACGCTATTTGCGTAGCATTTTCAGCGGCAAACAACAAAGCGCTAGCAGCGTCACTGGAGTTAGTGATACCTTGATCATAAGCCCGAGCAACCGCGTACAAATACGCACGACTCGCATTGAGTGCTGTATACATATTGGCTATTTTGCTTTGTATTAACTGAAATTCGCCGATGGGTCGATTAAATTGGTGCCGCTCACGGATGTAGGGGAGCACAATATCTAAACATGCCTGCATGATGCCCACAGGCCCGCCACCCAGCACTAGGCGTTCATAATTGAGCCCCTGCATCAATATGCCAGCGCCTTGATTGACCTCACCTAATACATTACATTGGGGAACTCGACAATTGTCGAAGACCAACTCAGAAGTGTCTGAACCGCGCATACCTAATTTATCGAGTTTTTGTGCAGTTTTATATCCTGGCATGCCTTTTTCAATGATAAAGCTTGTGATACCACGTGAACCGATTTTGGGGTCTGTTTTGGCATAGACGATGATAATTTCAGCTTCAGGGCCATTGGTGATCCACATTTTAGTGCCATTTAAAACAAAATGGTCTCCCTGGTGTTCGGCCCGCAGTTGCATGCTCATCACATCAGAGCCTGAACCAGTTTCACTCATAGCCAAAGCGCCAACATGTTCTCCACTGAGTAGCAAAGGTAAATAACGCTGTTTTTGTTCACTATTGCCAAACGTGTGAATTTGGTTGACGCATAGATTCGCATGTGCACCATAGCTTAAACCCACTGCTGCAGAAGCGCGACTGATTTCTTCCATAGCAATAACCTGGGCTAGATATCCCAGATGAGTTCCACCATATTGTTCACTGACTGTAATGCCAAATAATCCTAGAGCGCCTAATTTTGGCCATAGGTCGCGCGGGAATTGATTGCTTTGATCAATGGTAGTTGCGCGGGGGCTGATTTCTTTTTTGGCAAATTTTTGAACAGATGAACGTAGAAGGTGAATGTCCTCGTCAAATGAAAAGTCGATTCCATGGATCATGGTGGGATTACCCCGTTTTGATTGATACAATGAGACGAGTAGAACGGTATTGTAACCACTGAACAGGGACGATAACAATGAGAACAAAAACTGACTCGTTCCCCAGCGAGATCTTCACACTGACTGACTATCGTTCTATGTTTGATTTGAGCGATGACGATTTAGTGCGGATACTATTCAATTATCCGGCGGGCTTATCGAGTTTTAATGCTGAAATGTGTGCACGACAGGGAAAGGTGGTGAGTGGGGATCCTCTTTATCGCTTAACACCACTGGAGATGTCGCAACAAGCTGATGATAAGATTCAACAGCTGGCGGCAGAGTTAAATCCAATGGGGATGTCCGTTCAATCCGCCGATAAAAAAGCGCGGGCAGATAGGTTATACACTGGGACCCAAGCGATACAACAATTTTTAAGCGATTATTCTTTAGGGAGATCAGAAAAGCGCTATCAATTTATGCAATTACCTACGTTGCCTTTTCAAGGTTTTGCATTCGATATCGCGTTGTGTCTCCATGGGTTATTTCACGATGATCAACATGCAATGACTGCATTGTTAGAATTGTGTCGTGTGGCGCGGGAAGTCCGTATTTTTCCATTGCCATCGGATCAAGGGAAAGTTACGACGAAAGTAGGTCCTTTATTATTGGATTTACAACAACGTCAGTATGGGGTGGAAATTCGGGAAGTGCCTTATCAATTACAGAAAGGTCATAATGCGATGTTACGTGTGTGGGCTAAAAAATGTATGGTGAACAGCTGATCTATCGTAGCCTTCGTCCTTTTTTATTTCATCAGGATCCGGAAAAGGCGCATTATCTCACTCTGAAGCTGATGAAATGGGTTTACCAGCCGTGGTTAGTGCGGCGCATGCTTGCCACTTTCCCCCAGAAACCCACCACGTTATGGGGGCTCACTTTTCCCAATCCTGTTGGTTTAGCAGCAGGTTTTGATAAAGATGGTTATTGTCTTGATGCTTGCTGGGGTTTGGGCTTTGGTTTCATTGAGGTGGGTGCAGTGACTCCTCTGGCTCAGCCAGGTAATCCCAAGCCGCGATTATTTCGGCTACTGAAAGCGCAAGCGCTGATTAACCGCATGGGATTTAATAATCTAGGGCTTGATCAATTGGTCAGCCAGTTACAACGGCGGCAAGTCCAGGGGATTGTTGGAGTGAATCTTGGAAAAAATAAAACCACACCTTTGCAAAAAGCGCTGGATGATTATCGCGAAGGATATATCAAAGTATACCCTTATGCTGATTATGTCACGATCAACATTTCTTCGCCCAATACCCCGATGATTCGAGAATTACACAAGAAAATGTATTTAAATGACTTATTGTTAGGGTTGAGAAAGGAGCAAATTCGTTTAGAAGACTACTACCAAAAACACGTGCCTCTACTATTAAAAATATCACCCGATCTCAATCCTGCGCAATTAGAAGAAGTCGCGGCGATAGCACTTCATCATCGCCTTGAAGGCATTGTTGCGGTGAATACCACAAATAGCCGCGGAGGAGTCGCAGGACTTCCTCACGCCGATGAGGAAGGTGGTTTGAGCGGCAGACCGTTATTTGCCAAAACACTGAGTGTCATCACAGCGTTATACCGATTGCTGCAGGGAGAAATTCCACTCATTGCTGTGGGTGGCATACTCTCAGGCACTGATGCTGTAACACTGATGGCGGCAGGTGCTCAGTTAGTACAAGTTTACACAGGGTTGATTTATCGTGGACCTCGCTTGGTGCGGGAGATCGTGCAGACGTTGCAGCAGTATCAGAATAATTCATTTTAATTCAATAAGTTGTCATCGTTTTCATGGAAACCTGAAACTGGATTATACTTACTCATGTAAGAAAAAGGATTTTACATGAGCTTTAAAACGGGAACTTGCTTAGTGTTATTGCTAAGCCTTTGCTCCCCGGTGATGAGCCTGGCTTGGGTGAAGGGTATTTACGTTACTCAACCTACCATGGAAAGTTCCAAAAATGTCCGTTATCTCGTCGAGAATGCTAAAGCGTTCCATATCAATACTTTTGTCGTTGATTTTTATCGCAAAAGTTCGCGGTATCAAAAAAATATTGCTATGGTAAAAGCCAATGGCATCCGCTATGTAGCGCGCATCGTCATGTTTCCTGATGGCGCACTAGATTCACAAATAAAATCAGAAACATATTTAGAACGTCGCTATCAGCAAATTAGAGAAGCGATATCCTTGGGTGCCGATGTTATCCAGCTGGATTATATTCGTTATCGTCCCACACAGCGTCCGTCAAGGCAAAATGCAGAGAATATTTATAAAATTGTTCAACAGGTAGAAACGTTATTGCAGGGTACGGGTGTATTGTTGGAAATGGATATCTTTGGTGTAGCGGCACATAAAGAAGCTCTAGCCATAGGCCAAAATGCTGTATTGTTTGCTAAATCTTTACATGCTATTTGCCCTATGGTTTACCCGTCGCATTATGAACCTTTTCGTTATCATGCGACGCGACCCTATGAAACGGTGTATAGCTCTCTAGTAGCGTTGCGCCAACAGTTAGCCCATCGTCCTGACGTCAAAGTACATGCCTATATTGAATTGTATAATTATCGTTATCCATTATCCCGGCAAAATAAAATCAATTACATTTTGGCGGAATTACGTGCGGTACGAGACGCACAAGCAGATGGTTGGTATGCTTGGAGCGCAAACAATAAATACAGTTTATTATTCGCCATTTTAAGAGCACAGAACACACCGTCTCAGTGATTATCTAGCACATTGACACTGCCAGAGTTTATCAGGCATGATCGTGTGGTCTGCAAGTAAGCAGAACACCAACGTTCTTGTTTTGATCAAATTTTCAGCGAAACAAGGCGATTAAGGGCGCGGGGTTGAGATACGGAGTGGTCTGTAGGGCGGTAGCGTAGCATGTGTGGGATAGCGGGCATTGTCAGTTTAAATGGAAAACCCATTATCGATGGGGGCAACAGAATTCACACGATGCTCAAGCTCCTGCATCACCGAGGACCTGATAAGCAAGGTGTATTTTTCTCTCCAGACGGATGGGTGGCATTGGGCAATACACGACTAGCGATCGTCGATACGATAACTCCTTTCGAAGTACCCATGATTTCTTGGGATGGTGATGCCATTTTGACGTACAATGGCGAAGTATTTAATTATCGTGAAGAGCGTGCGCGCTTAGAACGTCAAGGCATTGTTTTTAGAACGCATTCCGATACGGAAGTGGTTTTGGCTGCACTGCAAAAAGAAGGGGAGCAATGCTTATCACGATTCGATGGATTTTGGGGTTTTGCATTGTATGAAATCAGTAAAAAACGGCTTTTATTGGGACGGGATTTGTTAGGGAAACGACATGTATTTTATTACCAGAACGATCATGAATTTGTATTTTCATCTGAAATAAATCCTATATTGGCTGTGGTAAAAGAATCTTGGGACATCGATATTCGCAGTTTACTATCCTCCTTTGAATTCCGTTCTGCCCCACCAGGGGCTACCCTCGTTAAAAAAATTTTTCGATTACAAGCAGGATACCACTTGACGATTGAATTGGCATCACAAAAAATGCATATGAATCGAGCTTTAAAATTACACCCAGAAAAATGGTTTGATTTTTTTGAGAAAAATCCCAGTGAAACAGAAATTTTGGAGCAATGCGATGCGCTTATTGCGGCCTCATGCCAAGCCCGTATTCCTATGGAAGTGGGATATATTGCTACCCTGAGTGGAGGATTGGATAGTACCTTGATGAATGTTTACTTATCACGGTTTAAAAAGGGGTTGGTAGATACTCTACATGGTAGAAGTACTCGTGCGGCCCCACAAAAAGGAGATGATGTCGATGAATGGATGGCAAGTCGCTGGATATCTCGCCATTTAAATACGCGGCATTTTGAATTTGATATGCTAGATGACAGCGCTGTCAAATTATATCAACAACAAGCAGCCAATTCGTTTGATGGTGTTTTTAGTGAAGGATTAGTCAACTTTTATCAATTGGCTATGCAAGCCAAACAGCATCAAAAAAAAGTATTGCTACTCTCAGATGGACCCGATGAATTTTTGGGTGGATATGACAGAGATATTGCGGCATATCGCTTAGAACAGCGCATGAGCAATGAACACTGGAATGGAAAAATAGTGCGACATTTTTGTCGCACAGCATTAGGTAGAAAAATATTATACAAGGCAAAAGCAAAACATCTACTCAATTGGTCTTGGTTGTCGAAACATCCTTTTTATTTTAAACCGGCTCATTCTTCTGGTCAGTATGAAGTACTTCGGCAGTTGTTTGATTTCAACCACGTTGTTATACCTCATACTCTCGATTCCTATGGCACTATTCCCAGTGATTATGCTGATCTCCTTTCTGAACTTGATATTTCTCAATGCATGGCGTTATCTTATGCGACTCGTAGTTTACCTGATTATTATAATCTCCGAACAGACCGTGCTATTATGTTTGCTTCAATAGAGTTACGTTTGCCTATGCAAACTACCGATCTAGTTGAATTTATGATTGCTGTACCGGCACAGTGGCGATTTTATAGTGGGCGTTGGAGTAAATATCTTTTTCGAAAATTGGTTGAAAAACACGTAGGAACTCACATTGCTTATCGTCATAAATACGGTTTTGCTTATCCAGGTTGGATGGATATACAGTTGGCTAAAAAGCTTGATTTAGAATCGACTATTCAAGACAGTTCTATATTTAATGAGCTGCCATTTAAAAAAAATGCCAAACGGTTTTTTTTACAAACACCTCATGGACATTATCGATGGATGGCATATTGTTTGGCTCGTTCCTATGAGCGATTGAAGAATCGTGATTTTGAAGTTAATGTGATGTAGTTTATTATGATGGAATTACAGCTTCACGAGTATCAAACTCCACTCTATCCTATTGAAGAACAAGCCGCTATTCTTCTTGTAGTTCCCGCCCATCTTGGTGGAGTTTTCGATGAAGTGATCACAGCAGTACCAGAAGCAAAAGTGACTAAAATTTCAGATGATAAAGAGGCAATATTTCAACACATTGCTCAACACCATGCCTTGATTGCCTGCCCTCGTCACCTCTTTACTGAAGAATTATTAGAAAGGGCGGGTCATTCTTTAAAATGGGTGCATAATAATGCGGCAGGAAATGAATATTTTCTATTTCCTCGATTTGTGAATAGTAATATTGTATTGACTAACGGCCGTATTATTCAAGGACCTGAATGTGCTGATCACGCGATAGCATTATTATTGACGTTGACTCGCGGTATTCACCGGGTATTGCGCTCGAAAAATGTATCCAAAATTGTCGCTAGACCTGTTGAATTATGCGGTAAAAGAGCGCTCGTGATCGGTGCAGGGGGTATTGGTTTATTAATTGCAGAACGTGCGAAAAGTTTTGGTATGTCTGTGACGATGGCCACCCCCGAATGTCTACCTATGCTGAGCATGATTGAGCGGGTTATTCGTCCTGAGGCGATTAACGACCTATTACCTCACGTCGATGTCACCTTCATGGCAGCACCTCACACCTATCACACGCACCGCATGATGTCTCATTCACAATTTAGTGCGATGAAAGAGGGCGCTTATTTTATTAATGTTTCGCGTGGGGGCACGGTGGATACAGAAGCACTTACCGAAGCTGCGCGTTCGGGTAAATTGGGAGGAGTGGGTATCGATGTTAGCGACCCTGAACCGTTAGATGAGCAACATCCTTTACGGCATATGGAAAACGTGGTTATCACACCTCACATGGCAGGGTGGTCAGATAAGAATAGAGAACGCAGCGTAGCGATTATTCGAGAAAATGTGCAACGTTTCGTTGCTGGAATGCCTTTGTTAAACGTAGTCAATAAAACTTTGGGATATTAAATGTCGACTCACATGCAAGATCAAAATCAAGGACTCTCTGATTTTTCTATCGTGAGGCATTACCTTAAAGAGCACCAAGCGGCATTGCAAAGCGGTTCTGATAAGATTTACCCTAATCTTGCTCTCGTACGTGTCGAGAAAAACTATTTTCTGAATAAATCGGGTCGATTACTAGATTATGGCTGTGGATTTGGCGCTAATTTAATTCACTTAGCGGAATGTGGCTATAGCATTGATGGCATAGATACTTCGAAGTATGCGCTAGAAAAAATAGCCAGCAAATTAAAACAACACCCGGAAATTGAATCTCGAGTCGCATTACATTTATTAGCAGAAGAGGCTATTCGATTGCCTTTTATAGATGAAATGTTTGATTACATCGTGTGTGCCAGTGTACTTTCACTTTTATCATCACCCACACGCATTCGACGATTGATGGCCGAATTTCAACGTATATTACGTGTTTCAGGTCGAATCTATCTCGATGTGAATGGTCCCAATAGTCGATTTGCCATTGCAGGAAAAGCGCTAGGAAGGAACATTTACGAGCTGTCTAATCATCAAGATGCACGTGAAGTGCGGCGAGTCTATTGTCCTACTTCAAAAGAGTTTGGTGACTTAGTGAGTGCTTATTTTACTATTGATACCGTAGGTTTTAGTTCACATCAGATTTTCAGTCACCAGGAAGAAGAATTTATTATTTGTGCACGGAAAAATTGAGTATGCTGTCACAATTCAAACCTTATTTACAGTTAGGTAGCCGTCGTGTAGGAGCTGGATATCCTACCTGGATTATTGCTGAAATTGGCATTAACCACGAAGGTGATGCTGATGTGTGTGCTCAATTAATTCGAGAATCAGCCAGAGCTGGTGCTGATGCTATTAAATTGCAAACCATGGATGCTGATGAAAATTATACCCCTGACACCACGAGTTATCCGTTATTTAAAAAAGCTGCATTGAGTCCTGAGACAGTGACCGAAATGTTTCGCTTAAGCAGAAGCTTAGGTGTTGAACCACTGACAACCTGTGGAGATTTGAAAACGTTGCAATGGATACAAGCACTTCATCCGGTCGCTTATAAGATATCGTCAGGACTTTTTAATCATATTCCTTTTATACAACAGGTAGCTTCGTTAAGGACTCCACTCATCATGTCCACTGGAGTAGCGACTTGGCAGGACATCGATGAGATGATGGCACTACTTCACCAGGTGGGCACAACGGAAGTCGGGCTTTGCCAGTGCACACCACTTTATCCCGCTCCTGAAGACAGTCTCCATTTAGGCTGTATTCGTGCGATGCAAGAACGTTATGCGCTTCCTGTTGGTTACTCCGATCATTCATTGGGTATTGAGGCAGCTGTTATTGCAGTAGCAGCAGGAGCTTCGTTGATTGAAAAACATGTGACGTTAGATCGTTCACGTCTTGGGTTTGATCATGGTATTTCTGCTGAACCTGATGAGTTTGCACGCATGGTGATGCGTATACGTAAAGTACACACTTTATTAGGATCTAGCGAAAAAATATTGACTGAACCACTGCGGCAAGCAAGAAATACCATTTCTCGTTGTATTGTCGCTCGACGACCCATTTCAATGGGAGAAATTTTTTCTGAAGACAATCTTACCGTCAAGCGCTCAAGTGCTCAAGAACGGGGCGCTGAACCTAAATGTATGCCACAATTGTTAGGTCAACGAGCACGGCAGTCTTATCGAGAAAACGAGGCTATTTATGTTTAACATTTTAATTACGTGTGCGGGTGGAGAGTTATCTCCGTGGTTATATCGTATGATCAAATCGAGTCAGCGCCATCAGGTAACATTGGTCTCAGTGGATGCACGTGATGATGTCGTTGGGCAACAATTTTCCGATTATTTTTATCAGGTTCCTAAAGGTATTGAATCCGGCTACGTCAGTGCATTAATAGATATCTGTCAACGCCATGATATTCATATGATATTACCGTTGTCAGATGAGGAAGTGTTGACACTGGCAAAGTACCGAAATGAGATCGAAAGTAAAACGACAGCTTATCTGGCTTGCCCATTATTAGAAACGGCAAAAATACTCACTAATAAGGCAGACACTTACGAGTTTTTAAAAAACAAAGGTATCCCTGTACCTGTATGGAAAAGAGTTTGCGTATTTGATGAACTGGAAGCATGGGTATCTGAGTTATTGGAGCGCTATGATGGTGCGGTCGTTAAACCGACTTTTGGTCGCGGTGGACGAGGTGTTTATGTGATTCAGAAAAATTTTCAAGGAGCTCCTCGTGTGTTGGGCCGGGAAATTCATTTAAATAAGGCAGTTTTTTTGAATGAATACAAACAGGCTGTGATTAAACGATTTCCCGCCGTAGTCATGCAACCATTGATAGCACCTGTGTATGACATGGATATATTAGCATGGAATGGAGTTCCTATGCGCAGGGTGACCCGACGACGTTATAGTTCAACAGATCCTAATGCGGGGCATCTTATTATGCAGGATGCAGTCATGCTGGATTATGGGCAAAAAATTGCAACAGCCTTTGGATTAAGTGGATTATTTGATTGTGATATGATGTACGATGTGCAAGGACAACTCTATCTGTTGGAAATTAATCCTCGAGCCAGTGGTAGTGTGGTAACTTCGATCGAAGCTGGTGTACCTTTGTTGGATGATCTGATTTCATTGGTAAAAGGTGAATCGTTAGCTGATATAACAATACCAGTGAATAAACGCGTGATACCTTATAAGTCATTGATGGTCATATGAACATACCACTTCGTGTTGCTGTATTAGAAAACATTCATACGATAGGTATCGATTTATGCCGCCAATTTTCCGTAGTTGACGTTCTCACACAATTATCACGACAAAAATTATTGAATATCATCAAGCACTATGATGCTATTATTATTAAAAGTGTGACATGTGTAGATCACGAATTATTGCGACATGCTCCCAAATTGAAAGCCGTTGGTAGAGCTGGGGTTGGTGTGGATAACATTGATCTTTCAGCGTTAGAACAACAGGGTATCACATTGATTACGACCCCCGGAGAAAATGCTGTTTCTGCAGCAGAATTTACGGTGTGCCTTATTTTACATTTATGTAAAAGAATGTCTGAAGTAGTAATCAATATGTCCCAGCGTGATTTCAGACGGCATTTATTAGAAGGACGCGAACTCAGTACGATGATTGTCGGATTGGTAGGATTGGGCAATGTAGGGATGGCCGTTGCCACACGCCTGAGTACTTTTGGCTGCCAGATTATGGGTTATTCTAAAATAGTGAAATCCCCGCAAGAGTTTCTCCGAATAGGCAAGTTAGTCAATAGCTTAGAAGAACTTATTGCTGCAGTAGATATACTGAGTTTCCATGTACCCTTAACTGCTGAAACGAAGCACATGTTGAATGCCAATACACTGGCTCATACTACACGTCCCATTTTAGTGGTAAATACGGCTCGTGGTGCTGTGATTGACGATCAAGCATTGCTTGATGCAATCAACGCAGGTCGTGTGAAAGCGGCTGCATTAGATGTGCTTACTCCCGAACTACCTTACGACGAAAAATCTAGGGCTTCTTCTTATACCCATCCTTTGCTGCAACATGATAAGATTTTTGTGACACCCCATTTGGCTTCCTCAACAGAGGAAGCACAAGTGCGTATTGCCACTCAAATAGCACAACAATTACGAGCTGTTTTGTTATATCGTGAGGTGACCATTGAAAACTAAAATAGCCTCTCGTTGCATAGGAGAGGGGGAACCTTGTTTTATCACTTTTGAAGCAGGTCCAACACATGATGGCTTGGTATCCGCAAAACGATTAGCGGAATACACTGCATTGGCCGGAGCAGATGCCATTAAATTTCAGATGTCAGATCCTGATCGGTTAGTTCCAGATAAAACTCAACTGTTTTCGTACGGTATTTTAGTCGATCGTGAAAAAAATATCGTAGAAACGGTACAGGAACCGCTATACGACATTTTAAAGCGGCGTTCCTTAGAGAAATCAGAATGGCGAGAACTGAAATTCTATTGTGATGAGTTGGGGTTAGCTTTTTTTGCTACAGTAGGATTCAATGATGGTATTGATTTCTTACAAGAATTAGGATGCCATTCGATAAAAATTGCCTCGGCTGACGTCAATCATTTTCCGCTGATTCGTCATGCAGCGAAAACAGGTCTGTGTATTCAATTAGATACGGGCATGTCGTCACTGGGTGAAATTGAAATGGCCGTCGATGTCATTCGTGCAGAAGGCAATGACAATATTATTATTCACCACTGTCCTTCAGGATATCCTGCACGGCTAGATAGCATCCATTTAAATACCTTAGCAACATTAAAGAAAATTTTCCCTTACCCGATCGCTTTTTCTGACCATACGCCTGGGTATGTGATGGATGTAGCTGCTATCGCTTTGGGTGCTCATTTGGTGGAAAAAACTATCACTGAAAATCGCATGATTCGTAGTCCTGAACATGTGATGTCATTGGAACCTGGTGACATGAAATCGTTTGTGACCGTGGTTCGTGAATTAGAAATTGCTTTGGGTTCTACTCGCCGTGCATTACATCCAGAAGAAAAACGAAGGCGAATGGCAGTGCGTCGTAGTGCGTTTTTAACAGCGGATGCGATGCTGGGAACCCGATTGAGAGAATGTTTGATAGAGTTTTGCCGCCCTGGATTTGGTATCCCTCCTGATCGTTATGAGGAATTGTTGGATGTCAAATTAAATAAAAATGTATCCAAAGGGCATTGTTTACAATGGACTGATTTGCAATGGGATGTTGAATGAAGCAAACTGTTTGCGTTATTGCAGCACATCCTGATGATGAAGTACTAGGCTGTGGTGGCACGCTAGCAAAGCATGTGATTCAGGGAGATAGTGTGCACGTATTCATTGCAGCCGAAGGAGTGACAGCGCGTGATGCAATACGCGATATCCATCGTCGACAACATGAATTAATTGAGCTCAAAAATTCTGCCTATAAAGCCAATGAATGTTTGGGTGTCCAGTCGGTCACTTTTGGTAATTTCCCGGACAATCGAATGGATTCCATGGAACGATTGGTTATTATAAAATCCATAGAAGAGTATTTAAAACCGCTTAATCCTACTATTATTTACACACATCATTCTTCGGATATTAATATCGATCACCAACGAGTGCACGAAGCAGTGATTACTGCGTGCCGAGCGTTACCACATTCTCATTTAAAAAGATTACTTTTTTTTGAAGTATTGTCGAACACGGAATGGCAAGTGAGTGGCAGTCAGAAATTTTTTCACCCGAATTGGTATGTCGATATCAGTCAAACGTTAGAAAAAAAATTGCACGCACTGCGTGCTTATTATTCTGAATTATGTGACTGGCCCCATCCACGCTCTATTCGGGGTGTGGAAGCATTGGCAGCCTGGCGTGGATGCAGCGTTGGGGTGGATGCGGCTGAAGCGTTTGTGTTGGGGCGGTATATCGATTCATAATACCATTGCAATGATGAGGTTCTGTCATTGTGAACCCCCTCCGTTGTACTCGGGGGACTCGCAATGACAATCACCATGTATGTCTATTAATAAAACCCTGTTACTCGACATTCACGCTATTTCTCTCACCCGCCAAGGTGTTTCCTATTTTTATTGGCCCATTGATCCCTATGAAGTGGGGAGGGTGTGCACCTCAATGCGACGTGCCATTGTGGCCATCTTGCGTGAAGCGGAAGAGGCACAATGGTCAGGTGTCAACGCGGGCGTTATTTTGAAAATACATTTTGTTCAAGAAGTGATGGCCTGTTATCAGGCGCATTTGTTGATTTCTCGCACTCGTCGAGACGGTTTTTTTATAAAACCGGCTCCAAAAAATCGCTTGATTAAGGCTTTTCTTCAAGCTCAATCCCCTCTTTTGCCTTCTTTTATTCATTCTTTACGAGGGATTAATAATATATCCTCAAAATGGCGATTGATTTTACGGTGTGTGCATGACTTGATGCTGGGCTTCAGGCAAGGCGTGCCAAGATTATCTTTATTTTCTAACGATCAGGATGCTCGGATTGTTACATTGATCACCACACGGCTAGCAAAAATCACGGCGAAAGAGCTTAAGAAAAAAATTTTATATCAAAGACCCTCTCGTTGGTTTAGCTGCGTCGACCCACAAAAAGTAGGTACCGTTAATCAATATGACACATTGATTGAGCATTTATTGCAGATGATTCAGAAAGAATTTTCAATTGCCCAACTCGATTTTCCTGAGTACATTCGACATTATTTACAGACATGGCTCAAAGAAAGTATCCCATTGGTCGAGTATCATTTTTCAGAACTTTCGCATCAAAAAAATAAAATACCCAAACAACTATGGGCAAACACACAAGGCAATGTATGGGGAAGCCTACTAGCACGATACATAAAAAGCAGGGGAGGGGAAGTATGGCGTTATACGCATACTAGTGGTGGAGGGTATTACGCGCATCCCGTGAGACAAGATGTCTTAGAATTTGAAGATTGCAGTACATTTGTGACAGTGTCAGACACGCAAGCTCGGTTGATTCTAGAGGCATTCACTGGCCAAGATGTAGTACAGCGTGAATGTCCGCAGGTTGTTGCCATGGGTAATGAAAACTATTTTAAGCACTATGCCCATACACTTAATCATTCTTTTCGCCGTACTAAAAAAAAGACCGTCATGTATGTGGCACCCATTTACCCCGGTGAATTTGTCTATCAAGCCACCGAAGGATACATGAGTGATATTGTATTATTAGACTGGGAAACACGGTTGATTGATCACTTGCAACAATGGAACTATCCAGTTTTATTGAAGCCGCATCCCGTAGAAAGTCAGCTTATCGGTAGCCAGCCTCCAGAGTCTCTCACACGGCTATTTGGCCCAATTGTTCGCAATGAATTATTCGAGAAAATTTTTCATCGAGCTGATGTGGTTATTCTCGATAATTCTGCAACCACATTATTTACCACATTAATTATGTCCAACAAGCCTTTTGTGTACATTGATTTTAAGGTCAATGCTTTGCGGCAGGAAGCTCGTGAGTTATTGGGACGCCGTTGTCCTATCATTAAAGGGCAATATGACGGCGATCATCGCGCTTATGTGGAGTGGGAATCTTTGCATCAGGCTATAGAAGTCAGTCATACTTATCACGATCGTGCGTTTGCGGATACTTATTTTTATACACCAGCACCAGCTGAATAACCGCCACTATTAAATACTGAGTTTATAGCTTATTTCTTCTTGTTCGTCCTGTTGTTCTTTCGCTGCTTCTGTTTTTTGTGATGCTGTGTTTTCCTCTGGTTCTTTATATTTTGCAATCCTATCCTGTTGTGCCTGATAAGCTTTGCTAGCTACTGCTAAAAACTCTTGACACAGCTGGATATCAGAGTGATCTAGATTATTTCTCAGAGCAGCGAGTAGTCTTTCTTTTGCATCTTGTAACGTGCTCACTGCAGTTTTGTACTCGCCTCCCAGATAATATCCATAATACCCCAATTCACCTACCGCAAAGGCGACTCGATGAGTGGTTTTACTGGGGTGACATTGTTCCAGAATTTTTACCGCTTTGCTAAGATAGTCAATAGCTAATTTATGTTCGCTGTGTAAGCCCAGAGTTGTTCCTAATTCCTGTAACGCGATGCCTACATCCGAATGAATGTCACCATAGATACGCCTTTTAATTTCAAGCGTTTTTTCAAACATAGTTTTTGCTTCAGCAAGCTTATTTTGCAAGCGATACAATTGTCCTTGACAATGCATGATAGATACCATTTGTTTTTGCTTTTGTTCTGCCGTGAAATTGGGAGATTCAAGAATGGCTTCTGTTGTTTGAAACGATAAATCAAGATATTTTTCGGCTTCCTGTAAATCCTTGGGGTTTTGATTAGTATCTCTGTAGCGATCGCGATAAGTAGAACCTAAATGCAATAATGTAGTAACTCGATCAACTTCTTGAGTATTATCATACCGAGTTAATGCCCTGTTGAAATAATCAATGGCTTCATCGTGTTTTCTCACACGTCGAAAGATATAACCCATCTGATGATTAATAATGGCTGTTGCTTGAGTATTATGTTGAAAAAAAATCTCCATGAAGTGATATACTAATCTCGCCTTTTCATAATTTTCTGTATAGGTTATAAAATAAGAGCCTAATTGATTGTATATTTTAAAAATTTTAGGAATAATATCTTCCATACCTTGGAATTGATGAACAGGAATAGTTGGTATCACCGTTGGAATAATGGGTATCCCCGTTGGAATAATGGGTATCCCCGCCATTCTTAAAAGGTAATCAGCAAAAGGTATGCAAGCTTTTTTCTCTTCTTCAGAATCACTATAATTGTAGTGAAATCTTTCTGAAAGAGTATTAAATAGTTCAATCCAATTTCTCTGCAAGAAAAATTTGTCAAAGAACTCGTAAAAATTCGTAACCCATACTGTCTGATTGTTTCCAGTAGCGGTAATCAGAGATTCTAAATAAGCAATTTTGTTATTAATCTTCTCATGAAACTCGATACTATTATCTCTCACTGGTTATGTTCCTTTTAAACTGGTTGAGGATGAGTAGGGCAAACAGATAATCGCTGCCACCAATGATTTTTAGGAATATTGTTAGACTCTGCGTTGATGCTACCCTCTGTAGCAGTAAGAGAGAACAAAGCAACATCGTTACCTGTCATTGGCTTTTCTAACAAAGATTTTTTTTCTCCATGCTGAATATTCTTATTGTGCACAATATTTTTAATGCTGTTATAACACAAGATAATGGGAAAACATACCGTGACCATAGTGCAGGAAAGAAGTAATAATCCTATGAATGTAGCTAGATTGGTAAGTGCTATTTCTTCTGGTGATATGTCGTTTTGATGCCGAGTAATGAGTACATACCCCAAAGGACCACCTATAATAGGCACTACGAATGAGGAGATCGCTGCAGGTATACAGACATTCAGGGCAGGTATACAGGCATTCCGGTGGAAAGCGTAGCCATTACTTAATTCAGAATCGTTGACTGGTGTATCGTTTCTGGTCCTCAATCCAGGGGCAACAAGGAAGTTAACACAAAACATAATCAAGGCAGTGCCTAAGGCAGAAGATCCCGCTGCTTTACCAATGGGATACGGAACCTCATCGTCTAGGGAGAGCAGATAACCAAGGGCACCGACTGTAGCGCCGATGCTCCCTCCCAGCGCACCCCCTAAAATTCCACATAAAAATCTATACGTAAAGGAATGTAGAAATGAATTCGTTGTATTTGACATGAAATAAGTTCAACACATTTTTTAAGCAAAATCACTCGTTTTTACTCAAATAACCGTAATTTAATTTTTTAAGATTCCTATCTGTATTCTACACCCAAATCGCTGAAGATACTTTCGATGTCAGTTGATTCTGGAGCGGACTCTTGTCCTTAATGCTCTTACCATCGCTCTCCCACGACATCCCTCAACCTGCTACCATCCCCATCACTGACGACTTTTGTAAGTACTGGTAATTCGCATAGAAAAGTCAAACCCAAAGAAACGCCTTTAATCTTTTCTTAATGTATCGAGATTACAATGAAAGACACTTGAGTATATAAGTCTTTTTAGAAGGTCCAAAATAACCTCATGAGATACCCATTTCTGCAATCCAGTAGAGTCCACAACCTCTCCAGCTCTATAAAATCTTTTTATTATCAATATATTACGAGAGAATGGAAGGTGGTTTACTCGCTGGTGGCTCTGACCCTACTCCTCGGTTTTATCGATAGCATGGTCAATGCCTTCACGTATCAATTCCCAGGTTATCAGTATTTACCACTTCGTTGGGCGTTCCTTATCCCGGTAGTCTTAGCCATCACTCTGTTAGCGCTTGTTGCGCGAGAACAAGCTCCACGCCTTGCTTTTTTTACTCGTTCCTATGGAACATACTTTTTTATCGTGGTGGCCTTTGCTGTTCTCAGCACAGGTATTCAATACACGCCGTTTAACCCTATCGACGTTCATTTGGTAGCCTGGGATCAATGGCTTGGGTTTAACACCCCGGCGCTTTTAGCGTGGACTGCATCACATTCCACTATTCAGCGAGTTCTTGAAGGAGCGTACGAATTTCTGAACATAGAAATGCTATTAATCCCACTGCTATTACCACTTTTTCAAAATGAAACTCGAGTCAATCGGTTGTTTGCCGCGTTGCTGATTGCTTTTTTATTAGGCACGACGGTTTATTATTTTTTTCCAACGATGAGCCCTGTCGCCATGTTTCACAGCCCATATTTTTTAGCACCTGAACACACAACCTATCATAAGTTTTACGGTATCCACCATTATGAAGCACTGACCAGTGATGGAGGGGGATTAATTTCCTTTCCTTCATTTCACGTTGTATGGGCTGTCATTTTAACAGCAGCAACTTTCCCTAAAAAGTGGATTTTTTTTCCGCTAGTATTGATTAATTTCATCGTTATTTTATCCACGCTATTTTTAGGTTGGCACTATTTAGTAGATGTGTTCGCTGGTTTTGCGTTAGCGCTCATCGCTATCTTTTTGGCTTACCGCTTCACTGTGTTTCATGGTATAATGCCAACAGGGAGTTGCAGCAATTGAAATATACCAATAACACAATTCACAGAATATTTTTAACCGGACCGGGCAGAACAAATTGCAATCAGCAAGAGCAACATACTGTATCAAACGATATCAATATTATTCAAGTTTTCCAGGGCTTGTTAACTAACGAGCAATATCAATGTTTGCCTATCTCAAAGCAAAAGATGATGCTGAGTAATGTAGATAACACACGTCGTTTAATGCGGGATGTTGGCGCTACCTTTGCCGATATCCAATTACTAGATTCCAACATTTTATTCCGCTTACTGAATAGAGTGTCTAGCGTTATTCTGTTAATTGATGCTCGACCTATTTCATTTTCTGAGTTAGCAGCGATAAAAAACCCTGACATTTTGTTCCGCTTACTCAATACGCCATCGAACGTTATTCAGTTGATTGGTAACCCACAAATTTCATTTTCTCATTTAGCGGGTATAGAAAATCCTGACATTCTATTCCATCTGCTCAACATGCAATCGAATGTTCAGGATCTGATTGACCATCATTCTATTTTATTTTCCGATTTGACGATGATAAAAAACCCAGAGATTTTGTTTAATTTGCTGAATAGAGCCGCAAGCGTTATTAAATTAATTAATACTCATATTTCATTCTCTGCTTTATCGGGCATAGAAAATCCCGATATCTTGCAGCACTTACTCAATAGACCTTCAGATGTTATTCTGTTGCTTAATAGTTCTCATATCTCATTTGCTGATTTAGCTGACCTAGAAAACCCTGATATTTTGCACATCTTGCTCAATATGGTATCGAGTGTTGTTCAGTTGATCGAGGGTTCTCATGTCTCATTTTCTGCTTTAGTTGGTACAAAAGATCCTAAAATTTTATTTTACCTACTTGGGCGAGTATCAATTGTTGTCTCATTAATTAATACAAGGGATATTGTTTTTGAGAAATTATCATGTCTGACTTTTCGACAATTAGACACCGTGATATTAAATGTAGATTCTGAAGAATCACAAGCCATTTTATGCCACGCTTCCCCCTCTCAGAGCCCCTCGAAGTCTATGGGTGCTATGTGCGATTGATAAAAATGAATCCTATGTCTATAGTTAGACAGAGGCCGCACTGAACGTAGTAGCATAATACCGTGCCCCATGTTGCATATGTTCTAGTGCACCTAATAAAGCGCCAATCAAAGTGGTAATAGCCATCGCACTCTTAATAGATAGAGGAGTTTTGTCCCAAAAATGAATCGCACCTAATATACTGGGAACGGCATGTATTCCACCGATCACTGTACTGCCTACGGTGCTAGTTATCTGACCAACTGGAGAATACGTGCGCCATTGTCGGTAAGTGGTAAAAAGAGCACTGGCATGATTGAGATGTGAGGCAGAACGGCTCAATACCAATCCGATGACACTCAAAATTCTTAGCCACAATATTTTTTCAGCATTAGTCAATAAAAAGCTTTCTGTGAGATGTGCGCTACAAACGACTATAAAAATTAAAGCGCGCACTCCTCGAGAAGTGCGGGGAATTTCCTCGCTCCCAATCACTTTTGCGGTAAATTCTCTGTGACCACCCCAAATGTTTCTCATCGTATGGGCCACAGGAACTGCCATAAATTGAATCGAGAAAATGGCAGTGCACAAGATTGCTAATACTCGATTTTCCCAGGAATCGGGTGGTGTAAACGCTGTCATAAGAGCCGTACTTTGGGTAAAAAGACCATATAATGCCGCGAGCAATAACGGAGTCATCATTGCGGTTAATCCACCTTTGGCAAGCATTTTACATCGGTGTAAGGTGGTTGCATCGGGGGTTATCGATGCGATCCATTCTCCGTCTCTGAGTGTTTGATAATTAGGTGGTTTAGTATCGCCATGTGCAGTGGATGTTATTTTATGATGTTCAGGGTGGTGATGTCTGTGATCTTTGATATGGTCCAGTAATTCAAAGAATTCATTCAAACCTATTAAAAAAGCGAGAGATAAGAAAGCGATTTTTCTGACAGTTTCATTCGAAAAGTCAAATTTTTCAGAAGGTGGTGTATCTCCCAACGTTGAGTTAAAAAAGACAAGTGTAGTGACACCACAAACAAGGGAAGCAGCAAGAAAAGACAAGGTTTGCCGAATAAAAATATATTGATTCATAAAATGGTACTCCGTGAAAATTGAATAAAGTAACATGGCCATTTCAAATAAAAAGAATGATAATCATTAGCGTTCAAATCAGCAATCTTATTTTTCATTAACTGCAGCTGAGTTCACTTCTGATAGGAGAAAGATAGAAAGCGTAAGGGCGCTGAAGTTATCTCATTCAGCAAAGTTGATTTTTTTATTTCAGGCTTGACTGCTCTTTTTGATGACGGTTTAATTCGAACCATAACGCATTCAATATGGCAAAGGCGCAAGCCAATCCGAAGCCTAATATCCATGCAAAATACCACATGATCAATTTGTCTCCCAATATTTCAGTACACAGAATTTTTATTACTATCAATATAGTGCGATGTTATTTTACCTCGCAAGATGCGATAAACCCACGCAGTGTAGATAGCGATGATGGGTAGAAAAATAATTACACCTACCAGCATAATACTTAAAGAAAGTGCACTTGCTGAAGCATCCCAAACCAATAAGCTTGCTTCTGGGTGCGTAGAAGAAGGTAAAATGAAGGGGAACATGCTCAACCCCACGGTACTAATAATACCAATTATACTCACACCACTCAACATAAATGCGAACCGACTTAATTTCCGGGGTAAAATAATAACACCCAATGCTCCTATTACGCCCAGTAGTGGCGCACCCCATCCCAATGGATATTCCATAAAATTAGCGACCCACGCACCGATCTGTTCTCCCACTTGTTTATGCAAAGGGTTAGACATGCTGCCGGGATCCATCGGTTGAGTCAATAGATAACCTTTGACACCATATACAATATCAACACCTGCGAGTAAAAACAAAATAATGACAATACCTGCAGCCCAGCGCGCACTGCGCAATGCACGATGTTGCAAGTCGTTTTCGGTTTTTAATGAAAGATATAAGCCACCGTGCATGACAATCATGCTGATACTGACGAGCCCGCATAACAAAGCAAAGGGGTTAAATAAGGCAATAAAAGATCCCGTATAATAGGGGCGAAGATCTTGGTCAAAATAAAATGGAATGCCTTGTATTACATTGCCTACAGCGACACCAAAAACAAGTGCCGTCACAACACCGCTAACCGATAGAATCCAATCCCAAGTGAATCGCCAGCGTCTATGAGCTATTTTACTGCGGTATTTAAATCCCACGGGACGTAAAATTAACGTGAGTAACGCGAGAAGCATCGCAAAATAAAATCCAGAAAAGGCAACTGCATAGAGATACGGCCAGGCTGCGAACAAAACGCCACCGCTTAAAATAAACCACACTTGGTTGCCTTCCCAGACAGGGCCGATGCTATTGATGGAAATACGCCGCTCGACGTCGGTGCGTGCCACCCAAGGCAGTAATGCAGCCACACCCAAATCAAACCCATCAGTCAGCGCAAAAGCAATTAACAAAAAACCCAGTAAGGCCCACCAAATGATACGTAAAGTCGCATATTCGATCACGTAGTGTCTCCAAATTTAGTTAGCCCATCTGGCCCTAATCGAATATATTTAATCATCAAATAAATTTCAACGATGGCGAGTGCTGTATAAAATAAAATAAATCCCGCCAATGAAATGGTTAAATTGGTTGGTGATAACGAAGAGGTGCCTAAAAACGTCGGTAATATTCCTTCGACCACCCAAGGCTGGCGCCCGTGTTCTGCCATAAACCAGCCTGATTCTACAGCCAACCAAGGCAGCGGAAAGCTCCAGAGTGCTATGTGTAAAAACCAACGCCGGTCTAAACGCCGAACAGTCGATAAATAAAACCCGATTGCAAAAAGGAAAATAAAGAAAAATCCACAGCCTACCATGATACGGAAAGTCCAAAATAGGATAGGAATATTGCCAGGTACCGTACTCCACGCTGCTTTATCTACTTGTTCAGCTGTAGCAACCCTGGGGTCCGAAATGTATCGTTTTAATAATAATCCGTAACCCAGATCACTCAAATAATGTTCTAACAGGATTTTAGCGTGCTGATCTTCGGGATTTTGCTGCAAGTGCGACAACGCATCATAGGCCTTGATACCACGCCAAATACGTTCCTTGTTGCCAGCTACTAGATCATTGATGCCAAGTAATGGTTCTTGAAAAGATCGAGTGGCTAAGATGCCTAATAGATACGGGATTTCAATTTTATAGCGTGTAACATGCTCTTTAGGATCAGGTATGCCAAATAATGTCAAAGGGGCAGGGGCAGGTTCTGTTTTCCACATGCCTTCAATGGCAGCGATTTTCATTTTTTGCATACTATTTGCTAGATAACCGCTTTCATCCCCCAATACCACCACGGATAGTGCAGAAGCGAGACCAAAGGATACAGCCACCGTCATTGATCGTTGTGCAAATGGCACGTTGCGGTTTCTTAGTAAAAAATAGGCGCTGACGGCCAATACGAACACAGCACCCGTGACATAACCTGCACTGATGGTATGTACGAATTTGGCTTGCGCAACAGGGTTAAAGAGCACATCCTTAAAATTAATTACTTCCATGCGGAGGGTGTGAAAATTAAAATAAGCTCCGGTGGGATAACTCATCCATCCATTCGCTACTAAAATCCACAGAGCAGAAAAACTAGAACCCATAGCGACCAGCCAGGTGACAATTAAATGTCCTAGCTTAGGCAATCGTTCCCAACCGAAAAAGAACAAACCTATGAATGTAGCTTCAAGAAAAAAAGCCATTAATCCTTCCAACGCTAGCGGAGCACCGAATACATCGCCCACGTACTGGGAAAAATAAGCCCAATTGGTGCCAAACTGGAATTCCATGGTAATGCCTGTTGCAACGCCCATGGCAAAATTAATACCAAATAAAAGGCCCCAGTATTTAGTCATCTGCTTCCAGATTTCGTTTCCTGTCATGAGATAGACGGTTTCCATGATAGCGATGAGTGCAGAGAGGCCGAGTGTGAGGGGAACAAAGATAAAGTGATACATGGCAGTTAAGCCAAATTGCCATCGCGATAGCAAAACCACTTCAGGGGAAACTAGCATAAACTCCTTCCGTAAATTTTGTCCTTAATTTGACCAATCAAGTGTTGTTTCATCCGTTCTGTTGTCAAATGCTTCTTGATAGGATCTGAAAAACAAACATACCATATTAACCAGAGGACGATAAGCTTTATGAGGATCACCCAAGCAATCTCTTTCGTGAGGGGAAGAACCTTCGCTTTTTGGTGTTTCATGGCCACTATCAACTGTTTGAGTATGAGTCACTTACCGCTAGAATACCACCAAACACTTTTGGGGGAAATTGGGTTCTAAAGGATTGGACTCTCAAGCAGATGAATTTTGTGGTCGTCTCATCGATGAGGATATTTGGTAATACGTTTTGACCATCGCGAAGAAAATTACTGAGGAAGCTCATCCTCAACAATACGTTTTTTCTTAGCCGATTGGTGACGCTCACGCCGTTCAATATCGATATATTTGTCGGTAATGGCGCTAGAACTATGACCTGCATCATCGCGCACGTGTTCACGGGGTCGGTGTTTTACATCATCAGAGATGCCTGTGTGGCGTAACCAGTGCACCGTTGCTTCAGCGAGCGCTTCGGCCTCATCGGAAAATCCATCATGATGCAATTGTTCCATCGCTTGGTCGAATCCGAACTGTACTATTTTTCGGATATAATTAGTGCTTTTAATGGAACCTTTCCCTTTGCTGCGCGGTAACAAAGGAGAATGATCAGCAGGGGAGGGGAGTGGGGACAATTGCCAGTGTTTACGCCAGCGTTTCAAGGCTTCCAACATCGCATCGCTCACCGCAATCTGTCGTTGCTTGTTTCCTTTACCTACGGTAGTAAACCACCAATGCTGATCGCTGTCTCGTGAAAAATCATTCATTTTAGGTTGCCAACGATCATTGGCAGTAAGTTCAGATATGCGTAAATACATGGAATATAACGCTGATAAAATAAACAATGTACGTTCGTGTTGTATTGGATTTTGATCTGCCAGTGTTTGGGCAGTTTTAATGACGTATTGCCATTGTAAATCGGTAAGACGTCTGATCTTGGGCTGACCTTGTGCTTTTCGAACATATTTACTTTTCTGGCGAATCAGTGCCACAGGATTCATGGTGACATATTCTTCTTGAAGTAAATAATTATAAAAGCTGCTTAAAATAGCGAATAATTCTTTTAAAGCACCTTGAGATAATTCAAAATTTTTTAGTTGTGGTGTTTCCCCGCGCCGATATTTTATTTTAGATACTGTCACTACAAATGGTCGCCACGCTGGGTTTGGAACGCGTACACCGTCTTTATCAATAAATCGAGGCAGCTTTTGGAGACCAATCCACTGTTTCGGTGGACGTTGGCAAAATGCAATAAAAGCTTCGATGTCAGTGCGTTTCAGTGCTTGCAAGGATTGGTGAGCAACCAGAGAGCACCAGTGAAGTAAGCGCTCGATTTCACGACGATAAGAATTAAAAGTACCTAGGCTACCCTTATAGGATTGCAAAAAATTCACGGCTTGTTGAATATCAGTAGGAGAGTAGCGATGATAAAATTGATAATCTGCTGGCGGTTCCAGATGATCCATCGTATCGAATAGAGCGATGGGCAATAAGCATTCCGTTGTGGTCATGATTGTTCCTGTAGAGCTCCTATAGAGTAGGGGCGCAATATATTGCGCCCGCCCTCATCTTCATTATAATCTTATTTTAAGGTAAGTCACATTACTGTGCAATGTGCGAACACAATAGTGTCTATCTGCAAAGACTTCTTTGATTTTTACTGTATCATTGAGACGAACGCAAATTTCAGTAGGGGCGCCCGCATGCTGCGCCCTTTAAAGTATAAGCAACAACACATGAGGAATTTATGAAAACTACTACTGCTATTACCGAAGAAAAAAATACGCTATTAGGAAGTCGTGCAGATAAGGCACCTATTAACACGGCCGGTGCTTTACTAATCCTTATGGCATCTCTACTAGGCGTTGTTGGTATGGGTATTGGATTCATTCTTTCTGATAAAGATAAAGAAAACCCAACTGTCTTAACTAGCCTGGGTATTGGAGTACTTGGTTGTGTATCAGGTGGAATACTGGGCGCTTTACTCGGATACACAATCGGTACTTGTGTTGATAAATGCAACTACGTTGATCAACGTGACGAGCTTAATCAAGGCACTCATCGCAAGTTGCCTAGCCTTACAAATTGAAATAAGGGGAAAATGATGAGAAATACTACTACAGAAACAGCAGGTAATGACCTGCAAGTTAGAAGTCTTATAAGTCAGTGGGGTGACCATGGTACCATAGCTGGAGGAGCTGTTGGTTTAGGGTTGGGGCTTTGTTATTGCATTTATAGTATTTATCAAAGCATTCACGATGATCCAGAAGCTTACAACAATATGGGGGCAGAATATATGCTATTTATCCCACTTGTGCTCCTGACAACTGTTATGATTAGTTTGTTAACTACACTCATGGGTGCAGCTGTAGGTGGTATTGCTGGGTGTAGCATGGGAGGCCTAAGATATATGGTGGGTAGAAGCTTTTTTACAAGAGAGCAGCAGCGTTTAATTGAAGCAGGATCACCTACCAAAATAGAATCACCCGCTCAGGAAATCAATCTGGTAACGAGTGCTTCTCCATGATTATTAGCGCAAATTCTGACGTTCAGTAGGGGCGCCTGCATGCTGCGCCCTATTCGGTGTTTGTGAAAAAATATAAACAACAGCATATGAGGAATTTATGAAAACTAATACTGATATTGAAGCAGTTAATACGGAAGAAA
>Ga0155588_1040_pt1 | contig 25396 bp, 26 predicted proteins | sample RifCSPhighO2_12_FD_107245 | JGI IMG/M metagenome (GOLD analysis project Ga0155588, IMG submission 107245) | Gammaproteobacteria bacterium RIFCSPHIGHO2_12_FULL_41_15
AGTTTTTTTGCCAATAATTTTATACAGTTCTTTTTTATGCTGGTCATAATCATAAAGGCAACCAATGCCATGATGATTTGCATAACTCAATGTTGTGGTTAGTAATAAGATTATTATTAAAAAAATATATTTCATAAAGGTTTTGTTTCCTAACTCAATAACAAACCACTTTAGGGCGATTTAATTTTATGAATGCTATCATGATCAACATTAGAAATCACTCCTATAGGAGACCATAAAATTCCCGGGGGACGATTTCACCTTAATAAGAAAGATTTTCATCAGGGCTTCCTATTAAATTGTTTTCCATCTCTACTCAATTGCAACAATCGACGAATCAGTGAATAAGCTGGAGTAGTGTCAAACATACCGTTCTCTTGACGTTGACCCCAGATTTCCGCATTTTTATATTTTTTTATTTGCTTAATATCCTGAGTGCGAATTTGATGCGTCCACTTAATTTCAATGGGAACAAACTTATTTTCAATAATGTAAGCAATATCCACTTCTCCCTCTGCTTTAATGTAATACGTTGGGAAAAATCGACGAAAATGTGTCACACATATTAATTCAACCAATAAAGAAACTAATTCTTTATTTTTCAACACAGCTTGCATCCAATTTTCATTGACGCCCGAACGTTTATTTTGCCAATAGACCATCGCATGATAAATAAATGGATCACTAAAAAATATTTTTTTAGCTTTATTGGGTGCTGCTATTAATTTGTGTTCCAGTAAGGCCCTCTGAACATAAACTGTATCCATTATTTCTAACAGATAAATGTAATCACTGATTGTATTAGGATGCTGAATTGGCAAGTCTTTAGCTAAAGAATGCCAGCTCACTTGACTACCCAACTGTTTAATCAAAGTGATGATCAACTGTTCAGTCACATGCGCTCGCTTATTTCTTTTTAGCATATCGCCGAATACCCAGTCAGAATAAATTTGTAAAGTAGCAGGCATGATTTTGGCATATTTCGCCATATCGTTGATCGCCGTTAAATAACCACCATGTATTAAATAGTTCTGAAACCCTTCCGCTGCTAATTGGAATAAATCATCAGACATTGCAAAATCAAAATTCTTGTCAGGATGAATCAATGTTAAAAATTCATAAAATGAAAGCGGGTATAGATGAAAATCTGTTTTTTCAGCAGCGCCACGTCGACCTGGAAAGGTCATGCGCGCTTCTTGCATTAATACTAAATCGGACCCAGTGACAATCAACTCCGTTTTTTGTAGTAGGCCAGCATCTGCCAAAAACTTCACGCCTTTATCCCAATGGGCGATATAACTCACTTCATCCACAATAATATAACGCATGTTCAGCTTTGAACTTTCCTCAAGAATAGATTGTATGAGCTCAATAAGCTGTAAATGATCTCTAATGACTTCGCCGGTCATAAAATAAATCTGTTTAGGCATCACCCCTTGCTTCAGGAGTTTTAGCATCCAAATCTTCAGCAAGGTTGTCTTACCAATTTGTCTGCCACCCCCAATTGTATAGATACCTTGAATGTCCGTAGGCAGTTCATCGAGGATGGGGGGGTAATAGGTATACTTTTGTTCACTCAACTTAGATAACTGTGGATCGTTCCTTTCAAAAGCCTCAAGAGACTGATGGTGAAAGTTATGCAATTTGATAAGTTCATGCATGATTATAATGGCCTTCTTAAACAATAAGTTCATTATAATCAAAAAGTTAATTTGTGCAATAAACAGTGCACAAATTTGTGCATCTGGCATTGCACAAATTAACTGCTTTGTTCGAGCTCTCAACAAACACTGCTTAGTCGCCGGCGCATCGAGGTTTTTCTACCCTAGTTAAACTAATACTGCATTAAACTACTACCTGTATAGTTGATCCTAATCAACAAGGAGCTCACTATCCTAGATTCAGCAGTTGAAAGCATACTCACCCGTACGGTGAAATTAAAAAGTCCAAGAAAAATTTCTAGATTTAGTGCATTAAGCTTTCACAGTAGCCTTCAGCTGCTGATTCTAGAATAATGCAGGATGACACTGCCAACAACGTTTGTTGTCCTGCTCTCTCTACAGGATGTTTTTGCGCACCACTGTAAGCATGCGGTAGTTGCCAGTAATCAGACCGCCTATCTATGCACAAAACACTTAATACAGCGCTTCTATTTTTTCAAAAATTTTCTGCAATTCAATGACTCGCGCATAAGAAAAATCAACAGAGCGAATAGGCGTGACAATCCATCGATCCACAATATTCAAACTGACAGAGTCTAATAGTTTCTTTTGTCGATTGGTCATATCAATGGGCGTGCTTTTTACTTCTATCGCAATATATCGGTTATTCGGTAATTCAATTAAAAAATCAATTTCGTCTTGTTCTTTTGAGCGTAAAAAATAAATCTTGACTGATTCGCCACGATTAGAAAAAAAGCGACTAATTTCAATAAAAACTAAGTTTTCAAGCAAATTACCAAAATAAGGGCTTATCATTAATGGCTCAATTTGCGTCCATCCTTGTAAACGCACTGCCAGTGCAATATCTTCGAAATAAAGTTTAGGTGTTTTAATTAATCGTTGATTGAGATTATTAAAATAGGGTTGAATGACGCGCAGAATGCCATTCTCTTCCAGCAAAGCAACCCATGACTGAACGGTGGTGATATCGACACCCACATTCTTGGCAATGTCAGAAAAATTCAGTAATTGACCTACGCGCGCTGCAGCGAGTTGTAACACCTTCATAAAGGCTGCTTTTTTTTCTATACCCGCTGCCATCACAATATCTTTTTCAATAAAAGTGCTAACAAAATCATTCAGATATTGTGTTGGGTTAAGATGAGGAGACGCATACAATTCTGGCCAACCTCCTCGTATTAACACCGTGTTTAAATAATATTGATCTGGAAAATTTTTAAAATGATCTGTTAACTCATGAAGAGACAGCGTATTCAAATTATAATAATTAGCTCTTCCTGCCAAAGACTCTCTGACTGATTGATGTAACAAAGTTTGATTGGAACCTGTAATCCAGATATCCATGGTAGGTGAAATATTCTGTGTTCGAAGTTGACGACGTTCTTCATCCACTCGTTTTTTTATTTCTGGAAAAATATTCGGCGCTAAAGTGGCCTCATCTAAAATAATGGGTCCTTGAAATTGCTCAAAAAATAATGATGGATTTTCATTCGCTAACTGGCGCACACCCAAATCGTCAAAAAGCACTAGCTGATGACGACCCATATAATCCAGCAAAGAAGTTTTCCCAACCTGTCTTGGGCCTCGCAATACTTTGACGGGAAGGACTTTCTCTGAAGAAAGATCCGTCAAAAAATGTAAAAAATCTCTTTTAATCCACATAGTTGACCAATATAGGATCATAGCCAAAATTAGTCAAGTTTCTCATGATTGGCAGAACATTTGACTGCCTACAATACTTCAGCATTTGTCAGTCACTGCTCGCGAACAAAGTGCACGGTACTGTTTTTATTCGACAATCCTATATTGCATCACTAACGCATCTTCTCGATCTTCATGCGTAGCATAATATTTTTTTCGTTGCCCAATTGTGCAAAAATCATTTTTTTCATAAAGGGCTATTGCCGCAACATTACTTTTTCGCACTTCTAAGAAAATATTTTTATGGTGGACGTGAGCATAATTAAGTACACAAGTTAATAGTTGTTGACCATAACCTTGCTGCTGATAGGGTTTATCAACAGTAATATGCAGCAAATCTATATGATCTATTGAATCCATCATTAAGACAAAACCCATTATTTGACGATCAACACGATGCTCTAATATCCAGGCAACAGCCCCTAATTTAAAACAAATATTAAATTGTTCTGCATTCCAAGGATAAAAAAGAGTATTTTTTTCTATTGAAAGAAAAGCATCAAGCATTCGAGATTTTTCAGATTGATCGAATGCAGACGAAAAGTCAGCTATAAATCGAATATCAGGGGTCACTACTTTACTTTACCTATTTTTTCTATCACGGGTATATACTGCGTGCCAAGCAATCCAGGATTGCCAAATTTTTTAATCTAGATTGCTTCGCTTCGCTCGCAATGACGGTATCGTCATCATCTCGAAGCTTGACCGCGGGATCCATTTTTATACTGGTTTTATAGGCTTTTCTGGATTGCGCAGTTAAGCCGCGCAATGACGGTCGCAAAGTAGATTAGCCTTCGCAACCCAACCTACAAAAACTCAACTAAAACTACGGTAATTCTGGCAGAGCCAGCAAAAAAGCTTGCATCACCTGCCATGCTTCACGTTTATAGGCAGGATGATCTAACAACGTCAAAAAACTATAGGTGATTGACAATGATGCAGGCGTCCCAATCTGCAATACATAGTTTTTTGCCGCATCCCCGAAGGTTAATATGGGCGTTAATTTAATTTGCTCTGCTGTTAGGACATCCAGCGTTTGATCAACAGTACCTAACGCTTTAAAGATAGCGTCACGAATAATAATTAATTTTTCTGATTTCGCAGAATCCCAATCCGCTACAATAATAGCTATTTGATTATTGTTGAGAATGAGTTGATGAATTTGCACCAACACATTTGGTTGAGTCTTCTCTGAACAAACATAAGCACCACCCATTGCAGATAAAGCTGTTTCACGTTGAAAACTCACATCGCTTTGAAAATCCAGTTCACGTTGAAAATTCATATCACTTTGAAAAACCGATTCACTTTGAAAACTCGGCTCAGCCACAATAGCAGACTCACGACGTTTTCTTCGATCTGTATAGACTGTCACACCCATTGCATTAAGGTAATTTATTTTGCTATTTGACACACCCTACTCTTTAAAAAAACTTTTTACCGAATCAAGCCAACTGCTCGAACGCGGACTATGACTCTTACTATCTTTAGACATCATGTCATCAAAATTTTTCAACACTTCTTTCTGCTTGGCCGTTAAATTAACCGGCGTTTCTAGTATAACTTGCACCAGTAAATCACCTTTACCCGCACGACGTACTGATTTAACACCCTTACCACGTATTCTAAATAATTTTCCTGTTTGCGTTTCTGGCGGAATTTTTAATAACACTTGCCCTTCTAATGTAGGCACTTCAATTTCACCACCGAGTGCTGCAATAGCAAAGCTCACTGGCACTTCAGTATAAATGTCTTGGCCTTGTCGTTTGAAAATATTGTGGGGTTTTACCTGCATTTGCACATATAAATCACCTGCTGGTGCGCCTGCCATTCCTGCTTCACCTTCGCCGGTTAAGCGAATGCGATCGCCTGTATCAACACCTTCTGGGATTTTAACATTTAATGTTTTTGATTTTCTCTGACGCCCTTGACCATGACAATCGACACAAGGATCTTTAATGATTTTACCTTCGCCTCGACACTGCGGACAGGGTTGCTGAATTGCCAAAAAACCATGCTGCATTTGAATATGACCAGAGCCATGACACTTGGAACAAGCTGTAGGTGCCGTCCCGGGCTTTGCGCCAGTCGCATTACAAGTCACACAAGCGATCATGGTGGGAATCTGAATAGTTTGCTCGCCGCCAGCCACTGCCTCTTCTAATGTCAACACTAAATCATAAGCTAAATCAGCACCACGTTGAGCATATCCACCGCCACCACTAGCACCACGACGCCCACCAAAAATATCACCAAAGACATCCCCAAAAATATCGCCTAAATCGTTAAAGTTAAAACCACCGGCACCGGCACTACCGGCATTAACACCCGCGTGACCAAACTGATCATAGGAAGAGCGTTTTTTTCCATCTGAAAGAATTTCATAGGCCTCAGCACATTCTTTAAATTTTAATTCGGCCGTTTTATCACCTGGATTACGATCAGGATGATATTTCATCGCCATTTTTCGATACGCTTTTTTGATATCGATTTCAGAAGCATTACGACTAACGCCGAGGACTTCATAATAATCACGTTTAGACATGGTCAACTCTTCGTTTGTTACTGAACCAAATGATACTACACGCGATTATTGCAAGGAGCGCAGCGACGAAGCAAACTCTTTAAATTTCGTGGCATCTGAAAGATCGCCACGACGAGCTTTTTCTCCTCGCAATAACGCAGTGTTGTACTTACTTTTTATCATCCTCTTTAACTTCTTCAAACTCAGCGTCAACAACGTCATCCTTTTCGCTTTTTTTGTTGCCAGCAGCATTAGCATCAGTTTGCTGTCCAGCACTAGCTGAAGCACCCGCTGCCTGTGCTTTTTCAGAAAGCTTGGCCGCATGATCAGTCACTTCTTTGATTTTGGCATCAATTTTGTCTTTATTGTCACCCTTAACAACTTCCCTCAATTCATTGACAGCTTTTTCAATCGTTTCTTTTTCAGCAGCCCCCACTTTATCACCCAGTTCACGTAATGATTTAGTGACGGTATGCGCCAAAGTATCCGCTTGGTTACGTACTTCTGCCAGTTCATGGAATTTTTTGTCTGCATCTTTATTGGCCTCAGCATCCTTGACCATACGTTCCACTTCCTCTTCTGACAAACCACTAGAAGCTTTAATAACAATCGAGGTTTCTTTACCCGTTTGTTTTTCTTTTGCAGACACATGCAAAATACCGTTAGCATCAATGTCTAAACTCACTTCAACTTGTGGAACACCACGTGGTGCCGGAGGAATATCACCTAAATCGAATCGACCCAAGGATTTGTTGGCAGACGCCATTTCACGCTCACCCTGCAAAACATGCACAGTAACGGCTGTTTGATTATCTTCTGCTGTCGAAAAAACTTGCTGGGCTTTGGTTGGAATCGTCGTATTTTTATCGATGAGTTTAGTCATGACACCCCCTAAGGTCTCTATACCTAAAGACAATGGTGTCACATCCAACAATAAGACGTCTTTCACTTCACCCGACAAGACAGCACCTTGCGTCGCTGCACCCACGGCAACAGCTTCATCAGGATTAACATCATGACGCGGCTCTTTACCAAAAAAAGTTTTAACGGCTGCTTGCACTTTTGGCATGCGGGTTTGACCACCCACCAAAATAACTTCATTAATATCACCCATTTTGAGACCAGCATCATTGAGTGCAATTTTGCAAGGCTCAATACTACGCTCAATTAAATCTTCTACTAAAGATTCTAGTTTTGCACGAGTCAATTTAATGTTTAAGTGTTTAGGTCCACTCGCATCCGCAGTGATATAAGGTAGATTGATATCTGTTTGTTGCGCAGAAGAAAGTTCAATTTTAGCTTTTTCTGCGGCTTCTTTAAGGCGTTGCAACGCTAACGGATCATTACGCAAATCAAAACCTGAATCTTTTTTAAATTCATCCACTAAATAGTCAATGATACGCAAGTCAAAATCTTCACCGCCTAGGAAAGTATCACCATTGGTCGCCAATACTTCAAACTGATGTTCACCTTCAACTTCAGCGATTTCAATAATAGAGACGTCAAAAGTACCGCCCCCTAAATCGTACACCACAATTTTTCTATCGCCTTTTTTCTTATCAAGACCATAAGATAATGCGGCCGCTGTAGGTTCATTGATAATACGTTTGACTTCAAGACCTGCAATTTTACCAGCATCTTTAGTCGCTTGACGTTGTGAATCGTTAAAATAAGCAGGCACTGTAATCACCGCTTCTTTCACTTCTTCACCCAAATATTTTTCAGCAGTCTCTTTCATTTTTTTGAGAACTTCTGCGGAAATCTGCGGTGCGGCTAATTTATTATTACCATTCACTTCCACCCAAGCATCACCATTATCTGCTTTGACAATTTTGTATGGGACCATTTTAATATCTTTTTGCACAACATCATCGTCATAACGACGACCAATTAAACGCTTGATAGCGTACAGTGTATTTTTAGGATTAGTCACCGCCTGACGTTTTGCGGGCATGCCCACCAAAATTTCACCCTCTTTGGTATAAGCAACGATGGAGGGTGTTGTACGCATACCCTCAGCATTTTCGATGACTTTAACATTTTTACCGTCCATCACGGCAACACAGGAATTTGTGGTTCCTAAGTCGATACCAATAATTTTTGACATTTTTACCTCACCTTAATAATGTAATTTTGAAATTAGTCAGTAAATGGGGATTTAGTCGTTAATTTCAAGCCCAAATTTCTCACTGACTCTATCTGCTCTATTGATTCACAATAATCATCGCTGCACGAATGACTCGCCCATTAATTTCATACCCTTTGCGCAATAACTGCAAAACCGAATTGGGCGATGAATGGGGGTCTTGTCGCATACTCATTGCTTCGTGTAACGCTGGGTTGAATGGCTCACCTATCGCAGGTGCAATTTCTTTCACTCCAGATTTCTCAAGCGCTTTTAAAAAAATATCCTGTGTCATTTTCAACCCATTCAATAGTTGTTGACCTTCAGATGAAGCAGGCGCCGGTGCTTGCAATGCGCCATCAAAACTATCTAAGACAGACAGCATATTTTCAGCAAATTTCTGCGCAGCATATTTATGAGCATCAACGACTTCACTTTGAGCACGACGACGAACATTTTCCATTTCAGCACGCAACCGCAATGCTTCATCTTGAGCCTTAGTGTAGCGTTCTTCTAGTTCATTATATTTTTGTACTTCAGGTGAGGATTCGACTTCGTGATCATCTGTCAGCAATGACTCTTCATCTTGGTTCTCTTCCACGGCGTCTTTCTTTATGTCATTTTGATTTTTGCCAAATTTTTCTGACTGTTCAGTATTTTCATCAAATTTAACCCATTTATCCTGTGGAGGGATGTCGCTCATAATAACACTCTCTATTCTGTTTGATTGATTGTCTGCGAGGTATACCTCACCTCACCAGCAATTCCCGGTGAACAAAAAATTTTCATCTTTGGGTAAACTTGCCTCAAAACTGAAAATTGCGCGAGATTCAAACACTCGCCGAGAATTACTGTCACCTCACCCCACGCTGAAAACTCAAAAGCTTCAGTTTAGGGCGAGGCGAGATGTATATAGGGACAAGGTAAACATAATTCAAGGGGTACAATTAATCTTCATTTTTAAAAGCACGATAACCTCGCTATACTAGACTGCGCGCGGTTACAAATTTAAGTTTTGAATTTCAGATTTGGCCAAGGCACATCCTTTTCAATCAGCCAGTTGAGTACTATGGAACAACACCCCCCCTTTAAAAAAGTGGTTCTGATGAGTCGTCCCGGCAAGCATTCAGTCTCACCCACTTTAACAGCCCTTTACAAATACCTTTGCGCACTTGACCTGCACGTGATCGTAGAAGAAAACACTGCCCAACTTATGAGCCTACCCAATCTGCGAACGACCGCTCGACAAAATATTGCTAACGCCGCAGATTTAATCATTGTAGTCGGTGGCGATGGCAGTTTAATTAACGCAGCACATGTCGCACTACAGCAAAATTTACCTATACTCGGCATCAACCGAGGCCGCTTAGGTTTTTTAACCGACATTTACCCACATGAGCTTGAAGCTATTTGCGATGTATTAAATGGGCAGTATCAACTCGAGCAGCGTTTCTTGCTCGAAGCATACGTGGGTTCTTCACAACGATCACTGGCACTCAACGAAGTTGTCTTATTACCTGGTGATATTGCTCATATGATTGAATTTGATATCCATATCAACAAACAATATGTTTGTAGTCAGCGCGCGGATGGTTTAATGATTGCCACACCCACAGGCTCTACCGCCTATGCGTTATCCGGCGGTGGGCCTATCTTACATCCGCGCTTAGAAGCCACCATATTATTGCCTATGTTTCCGCACATGCTCAGCAACCGCCCCATTGTCATCGATAGCAATAGTGAAATTACCATTGAAATTAATGCCGCGACGAAACATCTACCTTTTATTAGTTGTGACGGCCATGAACGCATTACGATACCTGCGGGTGAACCACTCAAAATTTGTCGCCATGCAAAAACACTGACACTCATTCATCCCAAGACCTACAATTATTATGCGACGCTACGTACCAAGCTAAGCTGGCAAACACGTGCCTCCAAAGTGCTTAAGGAAAACAGGGTATGATTACACATATTCATATTAAAAATTTCGCCATTGTCAGTGAATTACAAATTGATATGACGACAGGATTCACCGTATTAACCGGTGAAACTGGCGCTGGAAAATCTTTGTGGGTAGAGGCCGCCGCATTAGTGTTAGGTGAGCGTGCCGACAATAGTGTCATCAAAAAAGATGCTGATAAATCAGAAATTAGTTTATGTTTTGATATCACCCATATTCCCGCTGCGCAAACTTGGCTGACGACGCATGAATTTCAAACAGAGAATAAAGACTGTATTTTAAGGCGTATTATTAATCGCAAAGGTCACTCTCGAAGCAGTATTAACGGCCACCCTGTCCCACAAAATTTAATGCGTGAATTAAGTCAATTATTAGTCAATATTCATGGACAACACCAACATCAAATTCTATTAAAAACCGAACAACAATGCGCTGTATTAGATCAATATGCCAATCATCAACAACTATTAGCTCAATGCGCAGCGTTCACCAATGAATGGCTAGAAATCGATAAAAAAATTCATCAATTATCCAAAAATAATGACCCACAAAAAATCGAATTTTTACAATATCAATTGAATGAATTACAAGAACTCAATTTACAAATAGGTGAATGGGAAACTTTAAGCAATCAACATAAAAAAATGCATCATGCACAAGAGATCGTCAGCAATGCCAATGCAGCACTCACTGCATTAACCGAGCACGCTTATTCTGCTACTCAACAAATTCACGATGCCAACCATAAACTGATTGCCTGCAGCCAACACGACAAAAAATTTATTGAACTCACTGAAATGCTAGAAAATGCTAATATTCATATCAATGAGGTTTGCCATGCACTGGAGCAATATTGTGAGAATTTCAACAGCAATGAGCTTTCATTAGAAGAAATTGAAAAACGTTTTACTGCACTGCACGATGCTGCACGTAAACATCAATGCCAACCCGAAGCATTAATTAATAAATTAACTGAGCTGGAAACGGCACTAAGCGAACTCGAAAACATCGACCTTAAAATGACTGCCCTCAAAAAACAACAAGCCATTCTCTACGATCAATATACTATCGAAGCTAAAAAACTCAGTGAGGGGCGAAAAAAATTTTCTAAGCAACTAGAAAAATTAGTCAGCAAGCTCATGCAAGAACTAGGTATGACACACGGTCAATTTGTGGTTGAAATCATCCCAACTGAAAATCATCGACCAACTCATCAAGGCCTAGAAAAAATTCAATTTATGGTATGCACGAACCCAGGCAATCCACTACAACTTTTACAAAAAGTCGTCTCCGGTGGGGAGCTGTCTCGTATTAGCTTAGCAATTCAAGTCTTAACCGCTCAAAAAGAAAATATTCCAACTTTAATTTTTGATGAGGTTGATGTTGGCATTGGTGGACAAACCGCTGCGATTGTCGGGAAATTATTACGACAATTAGGTGAATTCACTCAAGTATTATGCATTACCCATCAACCACAAGTCGCTGCCATGGCGCATCATCATTATCAAGTCAAAAAAACCAGCACTCAAAAATCAACCCACACGACAGTGAAAGAATTAACGCGTGATGAACGCATTCAAGAATTAGCGCGAATGGTCGGTGGCGTTGATGTCACTGAAGAAGCGCTAAAACATGCGGAAAAATTATTGTGCGAATAACCGATTTAACACAACTCGATAAACTCATCATCAACGATATGCAACTCAACAGTTTTATCGGTTTTTTCCCGCATGAAAAAAAGAACAAGCAGCCAGTACTGTTAAATATTGAGATTTATTACGCACCCAATCTCTTGCAAGGTAATGACAACCCAGCCGTTTGCATCGATTATCAAAAAATTTGCGATCAAATTAAAACGCTGCTTAACGACAGTATGATCAACTTACTAGAAACTATGGCCGAAAAAGTAGCGGCACTTATTTTGTTATTCGACCAAAGAATTGCGGCAACAAAAATTAGAATTGACAAACCACAAGCACTAGCAGATTGCCGATCTTCTGCCATTGAAATAGTGAGATGGCAATAATTCTCGGTGGGTGTTCGAATCTCAAGCAGCACGGATTAACGCTATCACCTCTAACCAATCTGCTTCATCAGGATCTTGAGACGCAATTAACCAATGGTATAAAACAGGATCTGGCAGTTCTAACAATTGATAAAAAATTAATTTTTGTGATTCAGATAAATTTTCATAACCATTTTGCAAAAATTTTTCTAGGATGACATCAAGCTCTAACATGCCACGCCGACATATCCAACGTAATCGATTCATTGGGAGATCAGTCATTAATCGTTCTGCTCATCAGTTTTTGGGGTCATCAAATTGGGAAAGAAACACCCCCCTTTTTCAGAGGGGGGCGCTGCGGTCTAAACGCTCACGGGACTCTGTGCACTACTCTTTTGGATAGCACATAATATCGATACGTAATCCTTTAGGACTTTTCATCATTAATTTTTTCACAGTAATTTGATGTGGTTGCACTTTCCCAACCAAACCATAGAAATTGCCTTGATTATCCGCAACACCGATCACTGTACCTTTATAGTTTGTTAGATAAAATAACTCATCGTCTTTATCTTTAGGTGCGTCTAATCTGGCTTTAGGGACTTGGATTCGGTTACACACTGTCGCACCCACCCAAGGCTGAACAAAATTATTGCGATAGAAGCCCAATATATTTTCACTCGCTTCTCGATGTGATGATGCAACACCTAAAGCAGACATCACAGACAAGAATGCAACACAGGCTCCCAACATAATTCTTTTCATCTAATACCTCCTTTACCCTAAAAAAAAGGCTTGTCATCAACAAGCCTCAAAAAATTTAATCTAAGCATTTGATTGCAATAACTGAGGTTTTTTCAACCAAGAAATTTCAATCACAGTGTCTTTTGGCTTCGCACTGCCATACATGCGAGAAGAGGCCAATTTAAGACCACGTTTTTCAAGATCAGCCACATTGGCTAGTTTCACCACACCTTCAACGGCGAGCGGTCGTTTAGTTTTTGGATCACGCATGACAATCAGCAACTGACCTTGGTCATTTTTAGCAAAATAACCACGATAAGTTTCAGGTTGGCCATTGACTTTCACGCGCAAATTAACATACGTATTACCGTTGCTATCGGTCTTAGCTGCCCGATACGACAACCATTCCGTTTTTTTGTATTGATATTTAGAAGGCGCATTGACTGTATAATTTGTTTTAATTGAAGCGGCAGAAACAGATTGGCCCATCGTTAACGAAGCGAGCAAGAGTAACGAAGAGCACAATAATGTTTTATTCATAGTAACCTCCATGTGAATAATAGTACCTACACTAGCGAGCATCGCATTTAATAATGCCCAATAGCTAAATACGGTAAACTCGCCTAATATACTGAAATTATTTTAGTATTACTACAACTAAATGGAATCCTAATGTCATTGTCAAACCAAACTTATCTTGTCTATGACACAGAAACCACCGGACTCAATCAATGCTTCGATCAAATCATGCAATTCGCTGCCATTCGCACCGATCTCGCTTTCAACGAAATAGAACGACACGAATTTTTAGTGCGACTAAATCCAGACGCTATTCCTAGTCCCGAAGCAATCCTCATACATCGCATCAGCCCCTCTCTTTGCAGGCAAGCCGAACTCACAGAATATGCCGCTATACAAAAAATTCATCACCTATTTAATGAACCTGGCACCATCAGTCTAGGCTATAACACACTGGGCTTTGATGATGCATTACTACGCTTTGGTTTTTATCGCAATCTTCTGACACCCTATACGCATCAGTATGCTAACGGTTGCAGTCGAATGGATTTATACCCCATTACCGCAGCTTTCGCACTCTTTCAACCAGACTGTTTAATTTGGCCAACGATCAATGGCAAACCAACACTACGCTTAGAGCACTTGTCGTCTGCCAATCAGCTCACTCATGGCCAAGCGCATCATGCCATGGTCGATGTCGAAGCCACCATCGCACTCGCCAAAAAATTATCGACTCACAACAAAACCTGGGATTACCTCACTGGTTTTTTCAATAAGCAAATAGACAACCAACGCATCGAACAAATTCCGCGTCATGCCTGTGGCCAACGCTATGCCTTTTTATTCAATGGCAAGTTTGGTGTTGAGCAACAATTTCAAAAACCAGCGCTACTACTAGGCCCACACCAACATTACCGCAACCAAACGGTCTGGTTACACCTAGATCAAATGACGCTCACCGACTTAACAGTAAGCGAGCTTAATGAAAAAACTTTTACAACTTTTCGAAAACCTGCAGACACTTATTTTATTTTGCCTCCCAAACCCCGATTCGCTCAACGTCTAAACCCAACACGTTTAGCATTAACCCACAAAAACTTAGACCACTTGACTCAATATCCTGAAATACTCAAACAACTACAACGCTATCACTGTCGCTACACTTACCCTGAAGTACCAAATATCGATATCGACGCCGCTCTTTATAGCCGTCCTTTTCCTGATGATGCAACCTCCCACTTACTAAACCAATTTCATTTAGCTAAAAATACTGATAAAAAAGCCTTTCTAAAACATTTTATAGATCCAGGTTATCGAGAATTAACACAACGATTATTGGCACGCAATTTCCCCGACCTACTTTCTCCTGAAGAACGCGAACAATTTTTAACTGAATGTTTCGAAGAGCGCGTAGATTATCGCAATCAACGTCGCATTAATGTCCAGGAAGCATTAATACGTTGTGAGGACTGTGAAAAAAATGATCTTGATAGTGAACAGCAAAAGTTGCTAGCAGAACTACGAGATTATCTATACCTCGCGCAACATAAGCAGCTAACCGTACCGCGCACAACGTAAGCGGTTAACTTCAACTGCATCAGCATATTTGTCCTAGTATTATTCTATGCTAAGCTTGCCGCCAATTTTGTCTAACTTTACCATCAGGGAACAAGCGCCATGAAAAAGCTTTTCTTCAAACAATTGCTGGGCATTAGCTTTGCTACTACTTTTATAGCTACTACGAGTTTTGCAGACTCCACACCACAACCCACCCAATCCGCTGTCCCTCAAATCATACTCTCTGCACCCAGCGTTAACGCCAAAGCTTATGTCATTATGGATGCCGACACCGGCACCATCATTGCACAAAAAAATGCTAACAAAAGACTGCCACCGGCCAGTCTAACCAAAATGATGACGCTTTATCTTGCCACGGGTGCTTTGCAAAATGGTCAAATCAATCTTGACGACAAAGTCCGTATTTCTAAAAAAGCCTGGTCACAAAGTGGATCACGCATGTTTATTAAAGAAGGCAGCTTGGTACCTGTTGAAGATTTACTGCAAGGCATCATAGTCGCTTCAGGCAATGACAGCTGTGTCGCACTCGCTGAATATATCGCCGGTAACGAAAATACGTTTACCAAAATGATGAACGAAACCGCCGACGCGCTGGGCATGAAGGATAGTCATTTTATTGATTCAACCGGGTTACCTAACAAAGCACACTATACAACAGCGCACGATTTATCCCTGTTAGCACAAGCCCTAGTCAATCACTATCCCGACTACTACAACAAAGGTTGGTATAAAGAAAAATGGTTTACTTGGAATAAAATCAAACAAAATAATCGTAACCGTTTACTATGGCGTGATCCATCCGTCGATGGCATCAAAACCGGTCATACTAACGAAGCCGGCTTTTGCCTAGTCTCTTCTGCCAAACGTAATGGCATGCGTTTAATCTCTGTCTTATTAGACGCTCCCACTGATATGGCTCGCGCCACTGAAAGTGAAGCCTTACTCAACTACGGTTTCCGTTTTTATACCACACAGAAATTATTTAGTGCTAATCAAACCATTGCGACACCACGTGTTTGGTTGGGCACACAAAACAATATTAAGCTTGGACTAAACCAAGACCTCTACGTGACTGTCCCCAAAGGTCAATACGCTCATTTAAAAGCTTCCATGGATCTCATATCCACTTCGTTACAAGCACCGATTACTCAAGGTCAGGTATATGGCAAAGTCAAAGTCACATTAAACGGCGAGACCATTGAGACGGCACCGTTAGTTGCTCTGGAAAGCGACGCTCAAGGCAGTTTTTTAAGTCGCTTAAGCGATCATATGATGATGTTTTTTGGCAACATAAGGCATCAAGCTTAAATGACGACGGTTTTCTTAAACGGCGACTTTTTACCCGCTGAAAAAGCGACAATCTCGGTGATGGATCGTGGCTTTTTATTTGCCGACAGTGTGTACGAAGTCATTCCCGTCGATCATGGTAAACCACAATTTCTAGCACAACATCTCGAACGCTTACAACAAAGTTTGACCCACATCTTACTAAATAATTTCCAAATTAACCAAAGCGACTGGGGCAACATCTGTGAAAGATTAATCATCGACAATCAATTCTCTACCGCCGATGCAGTGATTTACATACAAATTAGTCGCGGCAAACAAGAAACCCGCGAGTTTCATATTCCCAAAGCAATCAAACCTACTTTATTTGCGACGATTCAACCACGCGAGCAACTGAGCCTTAGCAAATTACAACAAGGCTATCGTGCTATCACACTGAAAGATGTGCGCCCACTGACCACTCACATTAAAACCACTGCTCTCATGCCTACCATTTTGCTGCAGGCACAGGTGGATCAAGCGAATGTCGATCAAGCCATTTTAATTAGAGATGGTTTTGTTACTGAAGGTATTGCTAGTAATCTTTTTATTGTGAAAGCCGGTCAGATAATCACACCCAAGCTAGATGAAAAAATCCTAGCCGGCGTGACACGCCAAACTCTATTAAAGCACTGCGCAAAACTGAATATCCCGACAACTGAGCGCCCAATTAAAACAGCTGAATTATTCAGCGCTGACGAAGTGTGGCTGACTAGTAGCTCAAAACCCATCTTCCCCCTTATTGAAATTGATGGAAAAACCATTGCCGATGGCAAACCAGGCATTATTTGGCAGCAGCTGATCAAATGGTTTTTGAACGTCAGCAGCTAACAGCACCGTGCACTTTGTCAGCGATTAACATTCAGCACCGGACCCCAGGAGACCACCCACATGACCCACGAAAGCCTACTTAAATTTCCTTGCAATTTCCCCATTAAAGTCTTTAGCCAAACTAGCGATGACACTCTCGATAAAATACTCGTCCTCTTCCAGCATCATTTTCCTAAATTGCAAAAAGAAGATTTCATTGTGCGACACAGTAAAGACAAAAAATACTTAGCCTTAACTGTCACTGTCCATGCCGAATCCAAAGAGCAACTAGATGCCTTATACATGGAACTCAATGCGAGTGAGCAAGTCATCATGACGCTGTAATCTGAATGAAAATACTAACGACCAAACCCACATGAAACCCGACTTAATCATTCGTCAACTGCAGAGCAGCTATCCTTACCAAACCACTTGGGAAGCTATGAAATGTTTCACCTTACAACGCGACTCAAACACAATAGATGAACTTTGGTTACTCGAGCACGAACCCGTTTACACACAAGGCCTTGCCGGCAAAGCCGAACATTTACTAAACCCTCAACAAATACCGGTCGTGCAGTCTGACCGCGGTGGTCAAATTACCTATCATGGCCCCGGTCAACTCATGTTATACAGTCTATTTGATATTGATCGATTAGGTCTGTCCATCCGCCATTTTGTCTGCCAGCTTGAGCAAGTCATCATTCAATATCTCGCGAGCCACTCTATCAAAGCAGAAGCGCGTCGCGATGCACCCGGCGTTTATATTCATGGCGCTAAAATTGCTTCTATAGGACTTCGTGTCAAAAAAGGCCGAGCCTATCATGGCATTGCTTTTAATATTGACATGGATCTTTCCCCTTTTACTGGCATCAATCCTTGCGGTTTTCCCAACTTAAAAATGACTCAATTGACTGAATTTGAAAAAAATGCCTCAATATTTCACACTCGCAGGGCAATAATTCCCACTCTTTGTAAAATTTTCAGTTATAATGCCCCGCAATCGACGACTGACAAACCTGAGTTACTCAAAAATGCCGAACATTAATCCCAAACGACACGACCCTAACCTCAAAGCTAAAGGCGCTGAAAAACTCGCTCGCATCCCAGTCAAAATTGAAACCAACGAAAATCCCATTCGCAAACCTGAATGGTTACGAATTAAATTGCCCAGTGGCAATGCTGTGAATCAAGTCAAAAACATGTTACGCGATAAAAAATTAGTGACTGTTTGCGAAGAAGCTTCTTGCCCCAATCTTCCCGAATGCTTTAGTCACGGCACAGCTACTTTTATGATTATGGGCGACAAATGTACACGCCGTTGTAGTTTTTGCGATGTCGGTCATGGTAGACCAGACCCTCTTGACCCCAATGAACCCCAAAATTTAGCCGATGCTGTTAAACAAATGGGTTTAAAATACGTGGTCATCACATCCGTCGATCGAGACGATTTAAAAGATGGGGGCTCTAGCCATTTCACTGCTTGCATACAAGCTATTCGAGCCTCTTCTCCCAACACAAAGATCGAAGTCCTCGTCCCCGACTACCGCGGTCGAATGGAAAAAGCGTTAGACGCAATGCGAGATGGATTACCCGATGTTTTTAATCACAACATTGAAACCGTTCCCAGCTTATACAAAACTGCAAGACCCGGTTCAGACTACGCTTGGTCACTCAAATTATTGCAAGTATTTAAAAAGACTTATCCTGGCATTCCAACTAAATCAGGATTAATGCTGGGCTTAGGTGAAACGGTCGAAGCGCTAAAGCAATCACTCAAAGATTTACGTGAACACAATGTTGACATGTTAACACTCGGCCAATATTTAGCACCCAGCAAACATCATATCGCAGTGAAACGTTACTATACGCCCGCAGAATTTAAAGAGTTAGGTGATTATGCAAAATCATTAGGTTTTACGAATGTTGCCAGCGGGCCCTTAGTACGGTCGTCTTATCATGCTGATTTACAGGCGGCGGGCAAAGACGTTCAATAAGGAACAAAAAATAACTGATGGAATCATTAATCAGCTTCATGCAACAACACCGCTACCTCGGTGAACTGTTTACATTCTTAATTGCCTTTGCAGAATCACTGCCCATCATCGGCACCATTGTGCCAGGCTCTCTCACCATGACGGCCGTCGGTATCATGATAGGTTCCACAATTCTCCCCCCCATTCCAACTTTAAGTTGGGCAGTGGCCGGCGCTTTTATTGGTGATTACATTGGCTTTTGGCTCGGCACACATTATAAATCTCGCATCACCGAGGTGTGGCCTTTCAGTCGTTATCCTTCATGGCTCAACAAAAGCCAAGCGTTTTTTGAAAAACATGGCGTCAAAAGCATTATTATCGGGCGCTTTATCGGCCCTGTGCGCAGCACCACTCCACTGATTGCCGGTCTGATGGATATGTCAATTTGGAAATTTTTTGCAGCTGCACTACCTTCAGCAATCCTCTGGGCTATTTTATACGTAACACCAGGCATCATTTTAGGCGCATTATCACTTGAAGTACCTCACGGCAAAGCAACCCGTGTTATTTTAATTGGCTTTGGCTGCATTCTTTTAATTTGGGGAGTCTTCTGGCTCATTCAATTTAGCTTTAGACAAATAGGTAAAGGCATTAATGCACTCATTGATTACTGGTGGGATTGGCTCAATCGTCATCCAAAACCACATCGCTTTATTCAATGGATCACTCGCCGTCCACAACCTAATGATCATCATCAGCTCACCATGATGTTGATATCGGCCGTTAGCTTTGCCTTGTTTTTAGTCTTATTTTTTATGGTAAAGTCGCACACCGCTTTCACTCAGTTAAACCCCGCCGTGTTTTATATGCTGCAAAGCTTACGCAATACGAGTACTGATTATTTATTCTGCCTCTTTACCTTATTAGGTTCTACGCCAGTCACACTAGGTTATGCGTTTATATTAACGGCTTGGTTTACCAGCCAAAGAGATTGGCGCACCATGCGTTTTTGGTTGCTACTCATCACGCTGACCGTGAGCGTGTATATTTTCAAATTTTTGATGCATTCTCCACGCCCAGACGGCTTTATGGACGTTAGCCATTCTTCTTCCTTTCCCAGCGGACATACGTTGCGCGCTTATACTATCCTCACTTTTGCCGCCTATTTATTATGTCAAAGGATTCCGCACAAATTGCGACCCCTCATCATTTGGCCAACCGCTATTTTGATTATATTAGTCGGATTATCTCGCTTATATTTAGGCGCACATTGGTTCACCGATGTCTTGGCTAGCTATCTCATTGGCACCGCAATTTTATTATTAGTGATTACTTGCTTTAGGCGTCACGCTTGGCAGTTAGAAGCACCACGCTACTGGTTTTTAATCGTCTTTTTAGTCGGTTTATTTTTACCTTGGCTGTCTTATTCAATTTATGATATTCAAAAATTGCATTATGCCACCACTCCGGCTTGGCCCACAGCAAAAACAACGATAGAAAAATGGTGGGCTGCTCCCACTCCTTTTATTCCAACCTATCGTCTTAATCGTTTTGGGCAACCTATTCGACCTTTTAATATTCAATGGGCCGGTTATGCTGATGAAATTGAACGGCGCTTGCGTGACAGTGGCTGGGAGATATTAGGGGATCATTTGACACTACAATCCGCAGCACAACGCTTAGCCAGCAATCGACCCGAATATCATTCCCCCATTTTTTCACAACTTTATCGAGGGGAATCTCCCACAATCAGTCTGTATAAAAAAATGAAAAAAGACAGTGAAATTGTTGAATTACGTTTGTGGGAATCCGGTGTGAAATATACTGACAGTCCAAAACCACTGTATGTTGGCAGTATTGATTATCACATTGAGCTACCTAAACAATATTCTATGCAATCCTTTAGTAGCTCAGTCATTATTAGTAATGACGCGATCAAAGAACTCATTCCTAATTTAGCAGGACTAAGACATCAAATAGTCGTGTTACCTGATGACAGAATATTAAAACAAGCAAAGCACTTAACTTGGAATCAAAAGCTATTAGTCATTTGGGATTTATAAGGGTCTTGTCTTTATATAAATTACCATCTTTTTGAATTTATCCTTTTCTCAAGATGAGAAAGAACTCTTATCATCTCATCAAATTTTGGCGGAGAGTCATGAAACATCCCTGCATTAATCATTTTTGTATAATCTTGCCTCAAGCTTTTTAGGTAATGTTCTTCTGGCATAAGACGAAATTTTCCGATCAAACAATCATCATAATTGGCATAACTGTAATGAAAAAAAGCTTTTTTGTGTTCGATAACACTTTTTAGAATTTTGGCATGATTTAAGACTTTTTTTCCAACCCACGAATTATTTAACATGAATAAATCATACCAATGACGCGATAATCGCTCCGGTGTTTGTATCATGCGATCTCGATGGCATTCCACATGAATTAAAGTCGCTTTTTCAAAATAAGTTCGTATTGGAGATAAAGTATTGACTGTAGCTTTTGGAAGCTGCAGATCAATTTTCATTACTTGAGCTAAATACGGTTCAATAACATGCTTTTCACACGGCTCTGTGCTATTTCTAACACCAAATTCAATAAAAACATGATCACGTAAATAGCCAGTTGAATGACTAACAACACTTGGGTAATAAAATCTCAACTGCTCTCCATCATCACTTAATGTAATTTCAAACAATTTTTTAGAAAATGTTTTTGCTATTTCACTTTTTAAAAATGGCAGTACCGTATTAGCTATATAATGCTGTAATTTCGACTTTAATTCATCACTCGCTTTTTTCAATTGAGAACGAGTTGCATTTTTCAAATTCAACTTTGGTTTAAAATTATGGTAATCCACAGTGATGTCGCAATCTTCTGAAAAACGTTTAATTAATCCAAAAACTTTAGATAAAGAAGTACCACCTTTAAACGCCATTTGTTCGGGTAAAGAAAATATTCTATCAAGCAACCAACAAACCCAAATATCTTTTTCAATAATGATTTCTGGCAATCCAATTTGGTCAGCAGCCTTTTTGGTTAATGCCGATTGTTCATCAGGCGATAGAGAAAAGAATTTTTCACTCATGTATTTTCTCGTTTTTGATAACAATAAAAAACATCCGCCATCCAGGACGGCATTTTAGCAATCAATTTTATAGTGTCATTAAATTCTTGTAATGAAATATGCTGTTTAATTTTTTCAATCGTTTTCTCAGTAACATTTTCACGCCCTAAATAAGTCAATGCAGAAATAACTAATCCTGGCGTAGTACCCGCTGCAATTAATCGACTGGGATTAACATGGTTTAATTTCACATTCGTATTATTAAATTTCAAAATTCTTGTGTTACCACTCGTATAAAAAATCAATTTTAATGGAACCTGAGTAGTTAGTTGGAGAATTCTTGCTGCTTCAGCGCCTTGTATGACAATTGTCTCACCTGTCGATTGAGTCAGTGCTGCTGCAATGTCGATAGCAGATGGCAATATTTCCCCTGCTATACGACTGTGCTTTGGCTTTACGAAAATGCCACGCGTCACGCGCTTTACTTCACCACGCTTGACCAATCTATTTAAAATTTGGCGAATATTTTCTGTAGTGGCAAATGAGCGAAGCGCACTAGAAGGAAATGTTTCGCCTTCAGGCAATGAATCAATATATTTTTTTATTTGCGAAGCGGCACTGCTCATGATATTTACCTCTCAAGTATGTCACGAACTATAATACAAAACGTGACATATTTAAAACGGATTATAGCCAGAAAATACAACAGATTGCTTTAAAATGGCCCTTAGAAAGATGGTAGGTGGGCTAGAAAATAGAGAAATTACGCTGAAAATGGATCGTTACTCTATCCGTACCTCACATCACCTTAAGAGCATAATAATCACATAAATCTTTAATCAAACAATCTTCACATTTCGGCTTACGTGCAACACAAACATACCGTCCATGCAAAATCAACCAATGATGCGCTTCTTTTAAATATTTTTTAGGGATATTTTTCAGCAGCCCCTTTTCAACGGCTAAAGGTGTTTTGCCTGGCGCTATCCCAATTCGATTACTAACACGAAAAATATGCGTATCAACCGCCATGGTTAATTCACCAAATGCTGTATTTAACACAACATTAGCTGTTTTTCTTCCAACACCAGGTAGGCTTTCTAGTGCCTCACGTGAATTGGGCACAGTCGAATCATATTGATTGATTAAAAGGTCACAGGTTTTCAGAATATTTTTAGCTTTACTATTATATAAACCAATCGTTTTAATATATTGTTTTAAGCCTTCCTCACCCAACTCCACTATTTTTTGAGGGGTATTATATTTTTCAAACAACGGGCCTGTCGCTTTATTCACACTGACATCCGTGGCTTGCGCAGAGAGTATCACAGCAATTAATAATTCAAAGACAGATTGATAATGCAGTTCTGTGGTGGGTGTCGGATTTTGTTTTGCAAAGCGCGCAAAAATTTTTTCACGTTGTTGTTTCGTCATGAGGTTTTTTTTTAACTCGTTCAATCGCTGCCAGAATAGCTTCCTTTCGAGAAGCCACCGTTTGCTGCCTAGAAGTCTCTTCTAATTTAATGGTTTGGTATTGCTGTTTTTTTTCAGACTGCCATCTTTCCAAACGAGACTGTCTTGCCATAAAGCGCTGTCGATTACTGACTTGCTGTTTTGTTTTCTCTGCCGTTGATAAGGTTGGTAATATTTGAATATCGATACAATCTACAGGGCAAGGTTCAATACACAATTCACAACCGTTACAGGCATCAGTAATCACAAAGTGCATTTGTTTGGCAGCACCTATGATGGCATCCACGGGACACGCTTGAATGCATTTCGTACAACCAATACACGTCGCTTCTTGGATCACTACTTTTTGCGTGGGTTTCTGTTGAGCATACATTTCTTCTAGCATTGTTTCGGGGTTAACGTCAGTTAAAGCAGCCAATGCTTGCAAGGTATCCACCCCACCTGGCGGACAAAGGTTAATCGACGCCTCCCCCCTTGCAATAGCTTCTGCATAAGGCCTACAGCCTTTATAGCCGCATAATCCGCATTGTGTTTGTGGCAAAAGTTCGTCTATTTGTTTAATGGTGACTGGTTTCATGGGGCGGAAATATATCACAGATCTATCGACGGGTAATCCCTCACTTTACAATACCGCACTCTTTATGTACTTTATGCGTTGATAGCAAACACTCCCTCACAATAAAGGGTTAGATGGAGATGCTCATGACTACTCAATTTACTGCAACGTTATATAGCGGCAATCAAGCGACCCTCAGTCAAACAAGTAACGATATCAAGCAACTCATGGTGTCACTACTCGACATGATCGAAACAACCATCACACCCAATGCTTATGGAATTATTATCGATAATCACCAAAACGGTAAAATTATCAAAACCTTTACTAAAAATGCGCCAACGAATAATCTAACGTTAGCTGACTATATCAACTTAAAACACAATACTGTTAGCAACTAATCCTTTCACTCTCAACCGTTTCGTTGAAAAAATTTAACGAAATAGCTGCAGCCAACCAATGACTCTCAAGGAGACATCACATGCGAGAAAATATCCCTCTAAGCCTCAGAAGAACCTATATTTTTATTAAAGATTTTATTAACAAACAAGAATATGCTCCAACCGCCGCTGAAATCGCCAAAGGTATTGGCATACGCTCCAGAGGCGTTGTTTACCGTAATTTAAAAGGCCTTGAGACTGTAGGTTTAATTACACTGCTACCCAGACGGCATCGCAATATTCGTCTAACGGGCAAGTCATTAACACAGCTACGCGCCGGTCTACCACTCATTGGTAAAATTGCTGCGGGTAGTCCAATTGAACTGATTGAAAATCAAGAAACACTCGATGTCGTCAATCTCTGCCTAGGCCCTAACCGCTTTTCGCTCAAAGTGATCGGTCATTCCATGATGGACGAAGGCATTCAAGACGGAGATTACATCATTTGCGAATCAGTCGATCACATCAAAAACGGTGATATTGTTGTGGCACTCATTGACAATGAAAAAGCGACTCTCAAAAAATTGCAGCCTAATGATGGTGACACCATCACTTTATTATCTATCAATAGCCAGCATGAACCACAAGTCTATCCTGTTCACCGAGTGCAATTGCAAGGTCTATATATTGGTTTATTACGTATCGCGTAAGCGGCTGTCAATTTCACGACCTATAAAACTTCTCATAATGCCTCTTGCTGTCATGACTCTCTGGTGCTGTAAATCGACAAAAGTCATTCTACAGCACCATACAAAAGAGTTGAGTTGAAGCGGTAGAATAACTTTTGGTTTTTCCGGAATCGCCGTGGTTTTTGAATGTTACGCCGTCATTGCGAGGAGCGTAGCGACGAAGCAATCCAAAAAGACTTTCCAAAACAATGGATTGCTTCGTCGCTAGGGTGCTCGCA
>Ga0155588_1090_pt1 | contig 25116 bp, 29 predicted proteins | sample RifCSPhighO2_12_FD_107245 | JGI IMG/M metagenome (GOLD analysis project Ga0155588, IMG submission 107245) | Gammaproteobacteria bacterium RIFCSPHIGHO2_12_FULL_41_15
CGCGGGATAACGTACGCAACGCAGACCCACGCAATTAGCAGTACCACATCCCGCTGTTCTATTTGCTATTCCGCTTCAACAAAAACCGTCAGGTCAGACCGTACGTCTGTATGCAAAATCAATTGCACATGATGCTCGCCTGTTATGCGAATGGGGCCGTTTGGCAGTATCACTTCAGATTTGAGCACAGAAACACCCGCTTTCGTAATGGCAGCAGCGATATCACGGTTCGCAATTGAACCGAATAACTTACCTTCATCACTCGCTTTCGCCGATAATTTCACTTCAAGATTAGTAATCGTTTCAGCTCGTTTTTTTGCGTCAGCCAATTTTGCTTCAGCCGCTTTTTCAAGTTCAGCTCGACGGGTTTCAAAATCAGCCAAATTATTTTTTGTAGCAAAAACGGCTTTACCCTGCGGAACCAAAAAATTACGTGAAAAACCAGGCTTCACATTGACAACATCACCAATGCTCCCTAAATTTGCCACTTTTTCTAATAAGATAACTTGCATTTTTTTATCCTCTAAATTTTTAAAGTGTTATACACACCTAATTCATTACAAACAATTTTCTTTGCGCCCAAATGCGACGAAAATTTACAAAACTATCCACGAGTCCCATTAGCCCTGCCATCAACAATACCAATGGAAAACACAGCAGCAATAAAACATAAAAGACAATTAAAAGCATCCAGCGCTTCGGATTTAATCGCATATAGGCATTAAACAGACTAAAGCCTGAAAAAATGAACAGCGGCAAAGCAATCACCATTAACTCGATCATCCAAAAAATACCTGCACCCATTCCCAGTGCGACACAGATCATCCACATCAAACTGTAAACCATGGGCAGACGTAGCTGTAAAAAATCAGCCCGTTGTTTTTTATAGAGCCAAGTATAAAACGACTGAGACACCAACATCACCAACATGACTTCAAAGATCATCAAACTCAATAAAAAACTGGTCATATAAGGTGCCAACAGCTGACTTGTCTGCTTAAAACTTTCTAGATCGAATTCACTGCCAAATTCATTGAGCTGATCCATCATGACATGCGACTGCATCACTTGCTTCACGGCCTGAAGCCACTCTTGCGACATACTCGGTACAAAGACATGAACCGCCACCATGCAAGTCGTTGCGAGCAAAAACAAAGCGCCTAGTAAATGCAACCAAGCAATCCCTCTGTGAAGCAAAATCGACAACAACCAAACCAGCACGACTTCTAATAAAAACAGATCAGCCAAGCTAAAGTAGCCAACGACCATCGAACTGAGTACTGGCAATAACGACCATGACATCACGTAAGCACCCGCTTTGGCACCACGATACATCGTCACGACCGCTACCACCACCGACGCAAACATACCAAAATTAATCAAGAAACCCAGTACGGCCAGAATCAAAGCTAACACAGAGGCCAGTTGATTATCGTTGAAAACTTTCAGTAGCTTTGCGTGCATCAGGACAACCTAAGTGGATTTAATCACGATGATTATCGCAATAAGGCAACAACGCTAAATAACGCGCAATTTTCACAGATTTAGCCAATTGACGTTGGTGCTTAGCATGCACACCGGTGATTCGACTCGGCACGATTCGCCCAGATTCCATAATGTAATCACGCAATGTTTTTAAATCTTTATAATCAATTTCTTCAACTTTACCCGCACTAAATGGGCAAAACTTTTTACGACGAAAATATGTAGTCATGAAATACCCCTTACTAACGTTTAATTTTGTCTTTATCTTTATCTTTATCTTTTTCTTGCATCATCGCAGATCGACTAGTCACCGCTTCTTTTTTCAGCAGCACCAAGTTACGGATAATGGCATCGTTGTAGGTAAAAATGTTATTGAGCTCGTCTAGTGTTGACTTTTCACATTCAATATTCATCAGCACATAATGCGCTTTATGAACTTTATTGATGGGATAAGCCAGCTGACGACGACCCCAATCTTCTAGGCGGTGAACCCGACCTTCACCTTGGGTAATCATGGATTTATAACGTTCGATCATAGCGGGCACTTGATCGCTTTGATCTGGATGGACCAGAAAAACAATTTCATAATGACGCATGGTTCATTACTCCTTATGGATTAATACAGCCCCCCTACAAATATTGTAAATGGAGCAAGGAGATCTCTAACTCATATAATTTTGTGGTTGATGGGCCAGAGATTAAGAAACGTGCACCCATTAACTGAAGCCGTGAATAGATTCAGTGAATAGGTGCACGTTTCCAAGCGGGGCATTGTAACAAAAAAGCGCAGAAGCACAAGGGATTCATGCGGTTATTATTCATGCGGTTATCCAGTGACGTTCTATAAAACGCTTTACCGGATTTCGTGGTCAAGCCGCGGGATGTTCGATAAAATCTCAAAAAATGTATAGAACACCCCTGGCGGTTATCTTATGGCTCTTTTTGACACACTCGTCATGAGAGATAAAATATGGGATGCTTTTAGCCGGTTTAAATGATCAGAGTCTTGCCCATGTCAAAATCACCCCAACTCAAAAAGACCAAATTTCACAATGAGTTTTTGGAAATTCATCAATTAATTCAAAAAGCCAAACAAGAAGCATCTTATCAAATCAATAAGACACTCATTAAGCTTTATTGGTCTATCGGAATCTACGTTAACCAAAAGATAAACGCAGAAAACTGGGGGAAAGGCGTTGTTGAAGAGTTGTCACATTTTATTCGATCGCTCGAACCGGGGATACGCGGTTTTTCAGCCAGAAATATCTGGCGAATGAAACAATTTGTCGAGACTTATCAAGGCTACGAAAAACTGTCAACACTGTTGACAGAAATAACCTGGTCCAATCATTTACATATTTTATCTAAAAGTAAGTGCTTCGAAGAAAAAGAGTTTTATCTACAATTGGCAGCAAAGCGACGTTATTCGGCTAGAGATTTCTCACGATTGATAGATAGTGGCACTTTTGAACGAACAATTCTTGCAAACCAAAAGCTGTCAACAGCGTTGACAGAATTTCCTACCTCCACTCAAGATGTTTTCAAAGACATTTACATCTTTGAATTTACGGAACTTTCTGAATCTCATAAAGAAATTGACTTACAGAAAGCCCTTCTGAAGCACCTGAAAAAATTTCTGCTTGAAATGGGGCCGGACTTTAGCGTCATTGCTGAAGAATACACCATCCAAGTAGGAATGAAAGATTTCTACATCGATTTGCTCATGCATCACCGAGGCTTGAATGCCTTAATAGCGATCGAATTAAAGAATTCAGACTTTGAACCATCACATCTTGGTCAACTTCAGTTTTATTTAGAGGCATTAGATCGAGATATTAAAAAACCTCATGAGAACCCTAGTATCGGGATTTTAATTTGTCGCACTAAAGATGACGAAGTCGTCAACTATGCTCTTAGCCGCTCAGTTTCTCCAGCTATGATTGCTGAGTATGAAACTCAATTAATAGATAAAAAAATATTGCAGCGAAAATTACATGAATTTTCACAAATTTTAGAAAGTGAAGATGGGGCAGAAAAATGAATAGGGTATACTGCGCGCAGTCACTAGCTCAGTTGATCAATGCCTAGGTAAAAATCTTGCTACACCCACCCCCCCTGTATATAATCCCGCACCTTAGTCGTCCCGAGGTGCACTTATGTCAGCCCCAATTATCTCTTTGCAACAAATTAGCAAACGTTTCGACGAAAATGTCGCCCTGCACAATATTTCTCTGGACATAGTTAATGGTGAATTTCTCACTATTTTAGGCCCTTCTGGCTGCGGCAAAACCACGCTGCTACGACTACTTTCTGGGTTTGATCAACCCGATACCGGCAGTATCTTACTGAAACAGCAAGACATCACTCACCTCCCTCCCGAGCGTCGACATCTCAATATTGTCTTTCAAAACTACGCCTTGTTTCCGCACATGACTGTCTTTCAAAATGTGGCCTTTGGTCTTGAATGCCAAAAGCTCGACAAAGCAATCATCCAAACCAAAGTGAGGGCGGCTGTTGAACGCGTTAAGCTCACGCATACACTCGATCGCAAACCTGATCAACTCAGTGGTGGACAACAACAACGCATTGCCATTGCTCGAGCACTGGTGAATGAACCACTCGTGCTTCTATTAGATGAACCTTTAAGCGCCCTTGACTATCACCTTCGCAAAAAAATGCAAATTGAATTAAAAGATTTACAGCGTAAATTAGGCATGACTTTTATTATGGTCACACATGACCAAGAAGAAGCGCTATCACTCTCTGATCGCGTCGTAGTAATGGATCACGGCAACATCGCCCAAATTGGCACGCCACGTGAAATTTATGAAAAACCAGCCACTTTAGATGTAGCCAAATTTATTGGCGAAACCAATATTTTTCACACTCAAATCATCAGCGCCAACGAAGAAACTTTGCAAGTTGATATTTGCGGTCAATTATTCCAGCTTGCCAATCCCAAACGATATAAAACACATGACATGATTAATATTGTCATTCGCCCTGAAGATATTCAGGTTTGGGGAGATAAAGAAGTTAAACGCACCAACACCATGCTACCCGGCTTAGTGAAAGAAGTGATTTACAAAGGTAGTACGGTTGATTTAATTGTTGAACTTTCGAATGGTCAACGTATCTCAGCAACAGAATTTTTTAATGAAGACGATGAAGAGCTGATCTATGAAATAGATGAAAAAGTCCTCATTAAATGGCAACAAGGCTGGGAGGTGATCATTAGAAATGAAACTATCTAGCCAACCTACCTCAATATTACAAAGACTTTCTATTTCGATCACTTGGGTTTGGCTATTATTATTTGCGCTACTCCCTCTATGCATCATGCTATTTCTCAGTTTCTTACAGCACGACGAGCAAAATCTTTTTATTTTAAAAGGGACACTAGCCAATTATCGACAATTAATCGATCCACTTTTTTTTAAAATTATTCTTTCATCGATGCAACAAGCTTTCATCGTCACTGTCTTATGTTTACTGATTGCATATCCCACGGCTTTTTTTATTGCTCGCTGTCAAAGCCAGTATAAAAATATATTACTACTACTCATGGTCATTCCATTTTGGACCAGCTCTATTATTCGCATCTATGCCATGCTGGCTTTGCTCAAAACCAAGGGTTTGCTCAATAGCTTATTATTGACACTCGGTCTGATTCATCAACCACTACAATTAATTTATACCGACACGGCCGTATTAATTGGATTGGTCTATAACCTCATTCCTTTTATGTTATTACCGCTTTACTCCAATATAGAAAGATTAGACAACTGCTTATTTGAAGCAGCACGTGACCTTGGGGCCTCCAGATGGAAAGTCTTTAAAGATATTTTATTGCCACTAACCATGCCAGGTATTGTCGGCGGTATTTTATTAGTGTTTTTACCCGCGATGAGCTTATTTTACATTCCCGATGTTTTAGGCGGTGCTAAAAGCATTTTGCTCGGTAATTTAATTGAGAGTCAGTTTTTAATGATTCATAACTGGCCTGGCGGTTCAGCAACTAGCATTGTACTGACGGCCATGATGATTATCCTGATTTTGATTTACAAAAAAGTCTATCCTTCCGGCAAAGCGAGTGACTTAATATGAATAAACTCATCAGCCGCAGCTATTTGACCCTGTTTTATAGTGTATTGTATTTACCCATCATTATTGTCATCTGTTTTTCATTTAATGCTGCAGAACGTTCACAGATTTGGCATGGCTTTACCTGGCATTGGTATCAAGCACTCTGGAATGACAGTGAAATGATCACCGTTGCCTGGCATTCACTCACTATTGCAATCACGTCGGCAACCATTGCAAGCGTCATGGGATTGATTGCCGCTATCAGTTTGTATCGCTACCGTTTTTTTGGCAAACCATTAATGAGCGGCGTCATTTTTATGCTGATCATTATTCCCGATTTAGTATTAGGCATTGCTTTACTATTGCTGTATCGCATTCTCAACTTAGAATTAGGCTTCTACTCTATTTTAATTGCTCATATTACGTTTAGCATTCCGTTTACTTGCGTGATGATTAATAGCCAGTTATCAACTTTAAATAAACACTTACTCGAAGCCGCGACTGATTTAGGGGCCGGAGAATATATTTTATTTAAACGTATTATTATCCCCCTATTATTACAGAGTATTATTGCCGGTTGGTTATTGGCATTTACTTTATCGATTGATGATGTAGTCATTAGTTATTTTGTGAGTGGCCCCGATTTTGAAATACTACCCTTGAAAATTTTCTCAATGGTTAAATTAGGTGTCAGCCCAGAAATTAATGCATTGTCAACGGTGATGTTACTGCTGACTTTAAGCGTGGCCTTGTTGTCACATTGGTTGCTGAAAAAACGTTAGAGAGACAACATGCTAAAAAGCTTAAAATTATTCTTCATTATTCTTTTGACAACTTTCTCCCTATTCATTCACGCGGCAGATCAAACGCTCAATGTCTATAACTGGTCTACCTTTATGCCCACCTCCGTCATCAATCAATTTGAGCGCGAAACACATATCAAAGTGAACTATACAGAATTCGACAGCAATGAAACACTCTACGCCAAACTGAAAGCAAATCCCAAAATTGCTTATGATATCATTGTGCCCTCCAGCTATTATGTGCAACGCATGGCACGAGAAGGCATGCTGCATTCAATAGATTTTTCTCAACTCTCCAATTTTCACAATTTAAATCCGCTTTTTCTTCACCAAGCTTACGATCCTACAAACCAATACTCTATTCCTTACCTTTGGGGCACCACAGGCATTGTGATTAACGACCAATACTGGGACCCCAATAGTATCAAGCATTGGCAAGATTTATGGTCACCTCGTTTTAAAAATCAATTATTAATGCTTGAAGATTCGCGGGAAGTTTTTGCAATTGCACTGACTACTTTGGGTTACTCAATTAATGACACTAATCCTCAACATATCAAACAAGCTTACGAAAAACTGCTGGCGCTGAAAAAAAACATTAAAGTATTTAATACGGATGCCGATATCCCAATTTATGCCGATGAAGACGCCACCGCAGGCATGGGTTGGAGTGGCGACGTTTACTTGGCAACACTAGAAAATAAACATCTTCGATATATCTATCCTCAAGATCACTTCACTATTTGGGTAGATTGCGTTTCAGTACCTAAATACGCTCCCCACTATCAAAATGCTTTACGCTTTCTTAATTTTTTAATGAGGCCAGAAATCGCAAAAGAAATCGCTGTTGCTATTGGTTATTCCACTCCTAATCTACCTGCAGAACGCTTATTACCTAAAAAAATGCGAGATAATCTTCTGGTTAATCCACCTGCGTCTCTATTAAAACGTGGTCGCTTTCAGCTGGATGTTGGTCGTGCAGATACCCTGTACGAGAAATATTGGCAACTACTAAAAATTGCGACATAATTGGGCCCGCTATACTGCACGCAGTATCCTCCCCTCCCCTGAAAAAGGACACACCATGAGCGCCATCGAACAATATGGTATTTTTCTACTTCAAGTCATCACCATTGTCATTGCCTTGATCGCTATCCTCGCTTTTATTACTTCTAAAGCGCAAGCCGCTAAACAAAAAGCCGAAAAAGGTAGCTTATTTGTCACTAAAATCAATGACGATTTCGACAATCTCACTGATACCATGAATCTCGCCATGCTTGATAAAGATCAACAAAAAGCCGAACTCAAAAAAATCAAAGCCCACCAAAAAATTGAACGTAAAGAAAAAAAGCAAAAAAATCTGAAAGAAACAACCAAACGCAAACGCCTCTTTGTGATCGATTTTCACGGGGATATTCGCGCTTCGGCGGTTGAATCTTTAAAGGCAGAAGTCAACGCTATTTTATTAACCGCCACGATGAACGACGAAGTTCTGATTCGTTTAGAAAGTGGCGGCGGCATGGTCAATGCTTATGGCTTAGCGGCCAGCCAATTACATCGAATCCGTACCGCCAAAATTCCACTGACCATTGCAATCGACAAAGTCGCTGCAAGCGGAGGCTATATGATGGCTTGCGTTGGCAACCATATTATTTCAGCCCCTTTTGCCATTATTGGTTCCATTGGTGTGCTAGCACAAATACCCAATTTTCATCAGTGGCTCAAACATCATCATATCGATTTTGAACAAATTACTGCTGGCGAATACAAACGCACAATGACACTGTTTGGTGAAAACGACAGTAAAGGTCGAAAAAAAATGCAAGAAGACATTAATGAAACGCACACATTGTTCAAAAACTTTATTCATGAAAATCGAGCCATGGTCGATCTCGACAAAGTCGCCAACGGTGAATATTGGTATGGTTCTCAAGCCATTCATTTAAAATTAGTCGATGCGCTACAAACCAGTGACGATTATTTATTAAAAGCCGCCCATAACTGCGACATTTATCAAATTGAATTTAGGCACAAACTGCCGGCTATCAAACGCTTTTTTCAAAAAGCCGATAGCGCTCTTTTAAAATGGCGAACAACGAGTCATCATGTCGATGAAAAATATTTCTTAGGCTAAACACAATAATGCACGATCATAGTCATCAGTCGACACCTGTTAAAGTATTAACCTTTGCTATTCTCATCACTTTTGGTTTTGCTATCGTTGAAGCCATTGGCGGCTATGTCGCGCATTCGCTTGCGTTAATCAGTGATGCAGGCCATATGGTCACCGATAGTTTTACTTTAATTATCGCCGCCATCGCTGCATGGTTAAGCACCAAACCTCCCAGCAAAAAACATAGCTTTGGTTTAGGACGCGCAGAAATCATGGGTGCTTGGATCAGTAGTTTTATTATGCTGATTTTATGTTTGATGATTGTTATCGAAGCCATTTTGCGCATACAAACGCCCACGCCCGTTAGCAGTGTCCCCGTTATGGTCATTGGCGCTATAGGAATGGGTATTAATCTCTTTGTGGCTTGGATATTATCGCGCACTGAACAAAACTTAAATACGCGTGCTGCCATGTTACATGTGATGAGTGACTTACTAGGCTCCATTGCCGCACTCGCTGCCGGTGTTATTATTTATTTCACACACTGGTCACCCATCGATCCCATCCTCTCTATTCTCATTAGTGTGTTAATTTTTTTCTCCAGCATGCGCCTGCTAAAAGAAAGTTTAAGCGTATTAATGGAAGGAGTACCTAAACATATTAGTTTACCTTTGCTCACCGAAAAAATAGTTGGGCACCCACAAGTTTCGGACATGCATGATTTACATGTTTGGAATTTATCCTCAGGCCAAGTCTTACTAACGGCACATATTGATATTGAGCAACTCGATACTTGGCCAACGACACTACAACAATTACGCATTATTTTAAGAGATGAATTTTTGATAGAGCATGTGACCTTACAACCCGAACTCATCGTTCATCCTATCACTTTCAGCAAACATCCCCTTAACCAGAAGAAAAAATGATTAACGCACATAGTGTGAACCACACCGAAGTGAATAAATTTACTGAAATAGATTGGTGGGATCCCAATGGTCCTATGCAACCATTGCATCAACTGAATCCTATTCGTCTTGCCTATGTTGAACAATTTACGTCGCTCAACGCAGTGGATATTGCCGATATCGGCTGTGGCGGCGGTTTGCTCGCAGAAGTCATGAGCCTCGCCGGTGCTGCGGTGACGGGTATCGATGCTAATGCCTCGGCCATTGCAATTGCTAAAGAACATGCAGAACTCTCAGGCCTAACAATTGACTATATTCATACGAGTATTGAAGATTATGCGAAACAGCAACGTACTTTTAATGTCATTACTTGCATGGAATTATTAGAACATGTCGATGACCCTGCCGCGTTTATTCAGCAACTCGCTGCTCTCTTAAAACCTGGAGGCCAATTATTTTTGGCTACTTTAAATCGCAATCTAAAATCTTACTTGGGTGCTGTGATTGCCGCAGAATATATTTTGCAGCTGCTACCTAGGGGCACGCATGATTACAATAAATTGATCAAACCATCAGAGCTGGCGGCCTACTGTCGATCCGCCGGCTTGCAGTTGCAAAATTTACAGGGCATGCAATTTAATCCACTGACAGGACAAGTGAAGTTGAGCCAGAAAGTGGATATTAATTATCTCGCTTATTTTGTAAGAAGCTTTTAGGAATTCCAAAATGATATCGAAATCCGGCATATTATTTGATTTAGATGGCACTCTCATCGACACATTAAATGATATTACCGCCGCTTATAATACTGTGCTGACAGAATATGGTATGGAAAACATCAGCCGAGAAGCGCTCAAACCGCTCGTCAGTCAAGGTAGTCCTTATATGATTCCACTCTCTTTTAAGGTCAAGCTGAGCGATCCGGCCTATCACAGCATTCGAGACAAAATTTTAAAACAATACCAAGCTGAATGTAGCCAACGCAGCCAATTGTTTCCAGGTATTCGTGAATTAATCAACCAACTCAATGCTAAACAACTACCCTGGGGCATCGTTACTAATAAATTAGAAGGAATGGCCGTTGATCTCATTGAACGATTTCATCTTTCATCTCACTGCCAAGTGTTAGTCGGTGGCGATACCTTAAGCACTTGTAAACCTGATCCTGCACCACTACTGTATGCCGCGAAAAAAATGCAGCGACAGCCGGTTGAATTATATTATGTCGGTGATTCTAGTCGGGATGTTTTAGCCGCCAATGCCGCTGGCATCGATTCAATTACTTTAACGCATGGCTATAATAATGAGGACTTAACCACTGCTGAATACAAAACCATATTGATTGATGATCCGTTGGTTGTTTTGGAGTATATATACAACGCTTAGGGACAGGCACGAAATAACTTCCCTTTTAGCTCTCAGATTGGCTGCAGATTTGGACGATTGATCTCATAAAAAAAGCGGAGTTTATCGAGATAAATGAGCATTTTTTTACGAGATCAATCGTTCAAAGATGCGGCCAAGATGAGATGCTAAAGGGGAAGTTATTTTGCGCCTGTCCCTTAGGACGTCGACATGGATAAGTATTTGGAATTATTAAAACAACGCTGATACCTCACTGATTATTTTTTCCCTTATAATCCTAGAATCACCTGCCAATTGGTTGACATGGAACTATGAAAAGACACTTGAAAAAATTAAGACTGAAACTAGAACTGAACAGAAAATTTAAAATTTAATGACTGAAAGTAGGGTTACGCAGAACAGGAGTAAGCTTACCTTTCAGAAAATTAAAGTTATAAAAAATTAGTATAAGTTTTGGCTTATGTTCGTATATACATCTCCTATTTTGTTTCTATCAAATCAATAGATTCAGCCTGTTGGTATTTCAAAAAATAAGTGATACTACGGCCAATTGAAATACCAACAACAATTCCACTCAAAATAACCACGGCATTCTTAAATACATCAATCTGAGCAATCGCCCAATGCGCATCAAAGGCATAGTGAATGAAAAACTCAATGGCAAAAATTGACATCACCATAATTAACATGGAAATATCACCTGGAATTTCAATTAAATGTTTTTGTTTATCGGCACGAACAACACAATTTCTAACATGTAAATATCCAAACAGAGCACCTATTATTCCACCCAGCAACAACAATAAAAATCCAATTAAAGAAAAATGAAATAGAGACACGGTACTGCGTAAACTTAAGAATATAAAAATTGCAGGAAAGATAGCAATACGCTCAATCCTCACCACACGTGTATAGCAACGCTTAATGCCTAAATACAATAAAACAAAAAATAATATATAAACCCAGGTTGGTACATAACTCATTATTTTTCTCCTCTTATATTCAGTCCACTGGAAATCGTTCAAAGCGTTCACGTGCTTCCGCGCGTTTAAACCCAAATGCTGGTCGTAATTTTTTTCAATACTATGTGCAATCATTGCAGATATACGTACCCACAGAAACAAAATAGCTCCTAGATCTAATGTCACTGAGCTAACAGTCAGATAAAAACAAATCAAATAAAAATCAAGAAGATACTTTAAAAGCGCTTCGATTTTACGTAGAGTTCTTTTTGCGAAAAAACAAGCAAAAGGAAGCGCTAGTGAATAATAATGTATTAGGTAATTCGAGTCATCTAAAATCAGCGGTTGCGGTTATAAACTCTGCTCCATTTAAAAGCATTCTATCGGAACGAGATATTAAAAAAGAAATTGAAAAAATTGATTATCGCCCTAGATATAATTATTACCCCCCTGAAATTACGCTGTGGTTGTTGTTATCACAAGTACTTGGTAACGAAACGCAAGACAAAGCGGTATCACGCCTTATTGCGCGTGATGCTTCAAAACAAATGGAAGAAAATGAAGAAATGGAAAAATTCACATTTTTAAGGCATCCCATTAAATTCATGGGCGGAACAACGGTCTCTATGCCGGACACCACTCAGCCATTCCCCATCTCTACATCAAAACCAGTCCTGCATGATTTTTGAACAGAGATTGAGTTGTAGGGATGGGGAATTGCTGACATTGTGCGCGCAGTATAGACAACCCTGACGGCTTTTAGGATAATGACCGCCAACTATGGAGTGCCTCTATGCGATACCTACTGTATATTTTCTGGTTCTTTCTTATTGTCATCGGCGTAAGTTTCTCTGCCCTCAATGCCGAAAGCGTTCATCTTGATTACTACATTGGCGACACAAATATTTTTCTTCCATTACTGCTCATTATCACTGTACTCATCGGCATTGCTTTAGGCAGCATTCTACTCTCTCGATCTGTTGTTGCATTACGCTATAAAAACCACAAATTACGTATGCGTTTAAAAACAGCTGAAATTGAGCTTGAAAATTTACGAACTATTCCTTTACAGGATAATCGCTGATGATACCAGCCACGCTCACATTATTGCCCTTTGCGACTGGCGGTTTGGGATGGCTGATCGGGCGTTATTTTTGGCAAAAAACCACTAGCGAGCAAAACAATAATTTACCTGCGGACTATTTTGTAGGATTGAATTATTTGATTAATGAACAACCTGACAAAGCTGTCGATGTTTTCATTCGATTACTCGAAGTAAATAGTGAAACGATCGAAACGCATCTAGCATTGGGCAGCTTATTTCGAAGACGTGGTGAAGTCGATCGCGCCATTCGAATGCATCAAAATCTCATTGCCAGACCACAACTCAGCAAACATTATCGCGCACAAGCACTAGAAGCTTTAGGCCAAGACTATCTCCATGCTGGGGTACTTGATCGCGCTGAAAAATTATTTTTAGAATTAGTTGAGATGGGAGAAAAAAATATCCCAAGCTTGCGCTCGCTCCTGCATATTTACCAACAAGAAAAAGACTGGTTACAAGCTATCGAAACCGCGCAAAAGCTTGCGGCGGTTTCTGGTGAAACGATGGATCCCACCATTGCTCAATATTATTGTGAAATCGCAGAACAAGTCATGGAAGAAGGGGCGATGCATCAAGCCTCTCGCTACTTAAAACGAGCCAAAGCAATAGACCCAGACTGCGTCAGGGCCAGTCTCATGCGCGGCAATATTGAATATCAGCAGGGGCAATTTAGTGAGGCCATTCGTTATTATCAACAAGTACCCGAGCAAGACATCAGCTACATGAGTATGGTTTTACCTTTAATCAGTCAATGCTATAAACATCTTAAACAACATGCAGAGTTTATTAATTATCTAAAAAAAATATTGCAAAAAGAACATTTGGTTTCTGTTGTCATTGTCATCGCCGAACATATTAAAAATGAAACCAGTTATAAAGCCGCCATTGAATTTGTGACGGAACAAATTAAAATTCATCCCAGTTTATTAGGCTTAATTTTTTTAATTGATTTATACTGCCAAACCACTACCGGCGATATTCAACAAAAACTCATTATGCTCCATGGTTTCATGAATCAACTCATCGCCAATAAAGCAGCGCATCAATGTCAACAATGCGGTTTTTCAGGGCAAAGCATGTACTGGCTCTGCCCAGGCTGTCATCAGTGGAACACTATCAAACCTATCAATTAACAGTTTAAATGACGCCTGCGACTTTCCTTAGGAAAACTCCCGTATTGCGCTCTGCTTTTTTTTCTTTCACACTAACCTTGTCTTTTTAAAATAAAAAAAATCACGAGGAGTATTACGATGAAAAAAACCATTAAAACATTGCTTGCTGCTGCTGCACTCATGTCTGTTTGCCAATTTTCTTTTGCAGAGGTCGTTAAAAATATTATTCATTTAAATAAAGCCAATGCAGAACAACTTGAAACTATTATTGGTATTGGCGAAAGCAAAGCCAAGAGCATTATTGCTTACAGAGAGGAGCACGGACCTTTTAAAACATTGGCTGATCTTGCCAATGTAAAAGGGATCAGCGAAAAAACGTTGGTCAAACTTCAAGAAAAAAATCCTAATATGCAGTTATGAACGTAAGCACTTTTTATCTGCCAAAAAATAACAGCGATCAATTTAAGCCTGTTTTGTAGGGAAATATGCGATCAACAGTACTGCGCACAACATAAGCAGCCATCGGTTGCCGCGAATAAAGTGCGCGGTACTGTGTCCTACTAAATCGGTGTGTGCGCCACGAACAAAGTGCGCTACTTCGTTCTTAATAATAAAAACACACCAATGGCCGCAAATAATATTGTCGGCAACACCGCTGCTAATAAAGGTGGCACTGGATAGATCAAACTAAACGGCCCAAAAAATTGATTCATGCTATAAAAACCAAACCCTAAAATAATACCCGTTAATACACGCGAACCCATGGTGGCATCACGAAGCGAACCAAATACAAATGGAATACCTAAACAAATCATCACCAACACTGTAATCGGTCTAAAAAAACGCTCCCAAAAAGCAAACTCCAATTGAGAAGAATTTAACCCTGCACGCATTCGATATTTAATATTTTGATACAAAACCCACATTGATTCCTGCGTTGGATCCACTTGTCCTATTTGCAATAAATTGGGATTAAAAACCATATTAATATTCACATGACCTAGATAACGCTGCTGAATTTTTTTGCCCGTAAAATCTAGTTCACTCACCTGCTGCAAATCCCAAAAGCGTTCTTGCGCCACGCCTTTTTTGGCTGAAATAATTCGTTGTAATTTCGTACCGATAAAATCATAGACTAAAATACCTGTTTGACTAGTTTCTGAATTAATTTGATCGACATGAATAAAATCATCACCATGATAAAGCCAGACTCCCTGCAAAGCTTGCACCCCTGTCAATCTTTGCATCGCTTCTGCTTTTTTTGTTTCTGCAAAAGACACTAACGGTGGCGCTACCATTTCACCGATGATTGTCACAATCAACAGCATGACCATGGCGGCCGCAACGACAGCCATGGTGACTCGCATAACAGAATAGCCTGACGCTCGCACAATCAATAATTCATTGCTGGAGGCCAACCAACCCAGCCCAATTAAACTTCCCAACAAACAAGCCACCGGAAAAAATTGATAAACATCCGCAGGAATTTGTAACAATACAAAAAAAATTGCCTGAAGAATGCCGTAATGTGCCACGCTAAGATCTGGCAATTGACCTAAAAATTCAATAAAACTTTCAACACCAATTAAGATAATCAGTACCAAACCTGTTGCCAACAAAACAAATTGAGCGATATAGCGCGTTAAAATATTCATGATTTTATTTTCTCAACTGACGAAAGCGTTTATATTTATCCATCGCTTTCACAAGTAGTTCACGACTTTCATTCGAATAAAGATAACGAAGAATCAAAAAAATAGCGATGAGCAAAAAAATAGCGTGCACCCACCACATCCCCAGCATAATTGGTGTTTTTTCATCTTGAATCCAAGCTCTAGCAACAAACAAGAAATCTGCATAAATAATATAAAGAATTAATGCTGGCAATAATCTTGCGAATTTACCACTGCGAGGATTCACTTTTGACATTGGAACAGCCATTAAAGCTAAAATAAACGCCATCACAGGCATTGCCAATCGCCAATGAAATTCAGCCGCCGCTTTAGGATCCGACAGATGCTGCCATAATTTAGACGATGACCAATACTGCATTGACTCGCGGATTTTTACAGCATTTTGAGTTAAACGCACAGCATATTGCTTGAACTGTAGAATTTGATAATTAGGTTGATCTGGTGCTCCAATATAACGGTGGCCATCTTCAAATAATAAAAAACGCCCCGCATTTGGCACAGGCTCTATTTCATACGCTTTTTTCGCGCGTAACACATCCCATTCAATGGGTTTATTAGCACTGGCTTGTTTTTTTTGGGCTAAAAAGACATTGAATAAATTTTCATGATTACGCGAAACATTGCCTGCATAAAAAACACGGTCACCACCCGGCATTCGCTGAAATCTGCCTGGCAATATTTTTTGCAAAGAAGCTGTCGCCACCGCATCCGATAAAATTTTATTACGATACCATTCCACTTGCGGGGTGACATACATCATCAACCAAGCAATGATGACGGTTAACACAATTGAAAAAGTCATCACCATCGTTAATAATTTGGTGCTGCCAAAACCACAAGCTGATAAAACTGTCATTTCATGGTCAACATACATCCGACCTAATGCCGTTAAAATACCGATATACAAGCCTAAAGGTAATAAATAACCAATCAGTAACGGCACTTGCATTGACATGATTTCGAATAATGCTTTCGTGGTGATTTCACCGCTGGCAGCCTGATGCAAATAATGCACCAACTGATTCATCATAAAAATCATCAACAGCACCAAGGTTGTTGCCAATGCTGCTGCATAAATTTCTTTTGAAAAATATTTAAAAATGAGCATGCCAATTAATCAGACGTATGATCAAGATAGTCGAATGCTTCATGTTCATTCAATCCGCCAGGCGCGTTTGCGTTGGTATTGGGGATATTATTGTTGTTTGCGGGCGTTTGATTGACTGGGTTATTTTCCAATTTAAAGATACCGGGTTGTTCGGTGATATACATCAGTTTATTAAAATTCACTGGCATTGGAATACTACCCGATAAATTATGAAACATTTTAGCATCGAGCTTGCCTGAATCTGGTTTATCAAAATCGAGAATAACTTTAAAAGCGACTCCTTTTTGCACACCACTCTCTGGCACAAAAGTAAGCTCTGCTTTATTACCCGGTAAAATTTTATAAGCATATAGGCCGTCAGTGGATGGCAACATATCCATACCACGTTTCAATTTTTTGATAACACGATATTGATTTTTAGGTAAGAGCAAAATTTTAATGCTCGGTATGGGTGATTGCTTTATCGCAACGATATCATTCTCGTCACCCTCTTTTTCTAAGCTTTTATCTAGGCTACCTAAACCAAAATTAAGTTTGGCAATAAATTCATCGTTGACGACTGATTGAGGCACAGTGACATCAGGCGTATGTTTTACCGATAGCTGTGCTTGAGATTCATTTTTAATATCATCATGGAGCTTAGACAGATCAAGATCAACGCTACTCATTCTAGCTAATTCTTCGTAAGACGGCGTGTCATTAGCTAAAGAAGTAAAGGGCAATAAAAGCAGCCAAGGTAAAGCAAGCATAGAATAACGCGACATCGCAAACTCCTTTTTGATTTTCGAAAAGTGTAACAGATGGGGCGCGAAAATGTGAAACTATTTATACTGCGCGCGATCGCAAATTTAAGTTTTGAATTTCCGATTGGGGTTAGGTTTAAAGGATTTTGATTCGAAAAAACCGACGTGGAGTAGACCCTCTATGAGGATTTTTTCGGGTAACAATCGTTTAAAGAGGCCCCCAAGGTGAAAGATCAAAACTTAAATTTGTGACTGCGCGCAGTCTATACCCGTCGACAATAAGGCCGCAAAAACTCAGGGATACGTCTGGCCAACCAAGAATCCTGCGACCAAGGGCGGCTCGCTTGCACAAAGCCCAAATGCCCACCGCTGCCACTCACCTCGAAAGTCACAGAACGAGAAACCTCATGCGGTTTGGGCACACAACAGGCGGGAACAAAAGGGTCATCCATTGCATGCATGATCAGCACCGGATGATTGATATCATGCAAAATATGCCGAGAACTGCTCTGTAGATAATAATCTTGCGCATCTTCAAATCCATGTAAGGGTGCTGTGAGCATATTATCGAACTCTAAAAAGGAACTAATGCTTTTTATTTGTTTTTCTGTCGCTGGTATTTTCAGGCCACTCGTTTTTTTATCCAGCATTTTTTGTTTCATCGTACGCAAAAAACGCCATCGATAAAAAGGAGCCAAATGATCTAAACAAGTGTCAATTTCAAAGGGCACTGAAACAGCAACCGCTGTGGTAAGCACTGCATTGGGATATTCATGCAAGTATTTCAGCAGAATATTACCGCCCATTGAAAAACCAACCGCCGAAATTTGCCGATTCGGATAACGCTCATGCAATAAATGAATCAGGTACGCTAAGTCCCCCGTTTCACCGGCATGATAGCAGCGCTCTAAACGGTTGGGACGACCACTACAGCCTCGATAATGCATACCACAAACACGCCAGCCTTGCTGTGCCAATACTTGCATCGTAATTTGCATATAGTGAGAACTGACCGATCCTTCTAGCCCATGCAGCAGGATGATAATTGGGGCATCATTAGGTCCATACCAACAAACATCTATAAAATCACCATCGGGTAAGGTGATTTCTTCTACCTGCCAGTCACTAATTTTGGGGGCGCCTACTAATGCAATACAGGACTGAACATGGCCATTTCGCATCCACCACGACGGATTAAAGCAATCTTGCCGAGCCACAAGTATCTCCAAGTCATCATTTTTATCGGAGTATAGGTAATAAAAAGATAGATTTCATATATACTGCGCGCGTTCAAGGTGCGGGTTGATGGCGACCACACGGATGACGGCAGCAACGCGCAGGGATGATTTCCTGGATCCCGCGGTCAAGCTGCGGGATGACGGCAGCAACGCGGATATGACAACGTTAAGCAACTAATAATCTCCCTACATTACCCACCCTATTCCACCTAGAGCCACAATTTTCGTTCAACTGAATCATTGTTTTTTCAAAGGTCATCAGGGGATTGCTCAACTTCATCACAGAGCGCCTCATCACAGAGCGCTTTCACTGTCTTTGCATCTACCTCATTCCAGCGGCCCATTTTTAAGCTTTTAGGCAAACTAATCGGTCCATAACGCACTCGAATGAGACGACTGACTTCCAAACGCTGAGATTCAATTAAACGACGCACGACTCGATTGCGTCCTTCAACGACCACACCATAATACCAACTATTTAACGCATCGGTGATATCACCACTCATTAAATGCTCGAAGCGCGCAGGACCATCTTCCAACATTACGCCTTCAGTTAAAACCTTGGCCATGTCTTCAGTAATTTTACCTTTGACTCGAATGGCGTATTCGCGTTCAATTTGGTAACGCGGATGCATTAACTTATTGGCTAATTCACCATCGTTGGTGAATAACAACAGGCCGCGTGTATTAATATCAAGACGACCAATATTAATCCAACGCCCATCTTTCAGATCGGGCAAACTGTCATATACCGTGCGACGACCTTCTGGATCTTTACGTGTGCAAATTTCACCTTCTGGTTTGTAATACATAATCATACGTGTTTTAGTGGACATTTTTTGTGAACGAATCAAACGACCATCCACTCGAATTTTATCAGTAGGAACCGCACGTTCACCGAGCGTTGCTAGACGACCATTAACACTAACACGACCAGCAAGAATCCAAGTTTCCACTTCACGCCGCGAACCCAAACCCGCCGTGGCGATAATTTTTTGTAATTTTTCTGATGGTAGAACCTTTTTTTCAGATGTTTGTTTTGGCTGAGTGGTGGATTTTTGAAGTGTCTTTGCTTTTTTGGGCCGAGTGCCTTGATTACTTTTCACCGATTTTTTAGGCTGTGCTTTTTTTTTCGCTGAGTGCGATGATTTGATACGATTAGGCATGTTCATTATCTCTTTCGATAGTTTCATCTTCGATAGTTTCGTCAACGGAGTCATCCTGCACAATGGATTCATTTTTTTCTGATGCCATCGACAGCTCCATCGGTACTTTCAATTGCTCGGCCAACTGCTCACCCACAACCTCCAAATCAATAATTTCAGATAGTGGCGGCAATTCGTTTAAAGAATTTAAATTCATATCCGCTAAAAATTGTTTAGTAGTTGCAAACAAAGCAGGTTTACCAGGCACATCTCGATGCCCCACAACAGAAATCCACTCACGCTCTAACAACGTTTTAATAATATGGCTACTCACTGTCACACCGCGGACATCCTCAATTTCACCGCGAGTAATAGGCTGACGATAAATGATCAGCGCCAATGTTTCGAGCAGTGCACGAGAATAACGCGGTGGTTTGCGTTCCCAAAGACGTTGCAGCCAGGGCGCAAAAGTTTGTTTTGATTGAAATCGATAACCTGTCGCTACTTTTTTCAGTTCGACTGCACGGTCAACATAATGTCCTCTGAGTATTTCTAGTGCTTCACTTAATGCCGCTTTGGTTGGTTTTTCATCTTCCTGAAAAAGAACCAGTAATCGATCAAGACTCAACGGTTCACCGGCTGAAAAGAGCGCGGCTTCTAAGATAGGCACAAGTTGTTGGGTCGACAGTAGTAGGGTTTGAGTGTTATCGACTTCAGAGGTTGGATTGTATTCAGCAACGGAAGACATCGTAGGGCTTGCTATGTCAGACATCATGGGTGTTGCAATCAGCTCTGATAAGTTATCTATATCTTCTATTTCAATTTCTAGCTCTTCGGTGTTGATCATTGGTGTTCTCTTTGTTGATGATCTCTATAGCTCGCATCGTCACAATAGTCACGAACGGGTCTTCGACAACATTGCTACGGGATCTGTAACGAGCGACTACGATTCGATCGCTTTGACATAAATCGGCGCATAAGGTTCATTCTGAGCAATTCGCAACAAGGATTGTTTTTGCAGTTCCAAAATTGCAATAAATGTTACGACCACTCCCATGCGACCTTCTTCTACGGTAAACAACGCATGAAACTCTAAATAAGCATTGTCTTGTATGCGTTGTAAAATAGCTGACATACGTTCACGCACTGACATAACTTCCCGCATGATTTCATGTTGTGAAAATAATTTCGCGCGCTTTAACACTTCAGCCAAAACCCTATTGAGTTCGTTCATACTCACTTCAGGTTGCGGCACCGTCAATGAAAAATTAGGTTTCGCACAATTGGCAGCAAAAAAATCGCGCTCAATACAAGGTAATGCGTCAAGCTCTTCTGAAGCCTTTTTAAATTGTTCGTAGATTTGCAAACGACGCACCAAGTCGGCACGCGGGTCCTCTTCATCTTCTTCTACCAATTCAGGTTTTGGCAATAACATCCGCGATTTAATTTCCATGAGCATCGCCGCCATTAGCATATATTCTGCGGCCAACTCTAAACGCACTTCACGCATCAGTTCAACATACGTAACATACTGACGAGTGATTTCTACAATAGGGATATCCAATATATTAATATTTTGTTTTTTTATCAGGTAAAGCAAGAGGTCAAGCGGGCCTTCAAATGTCTCTAAAAATATTCGTAATGCATCAGGTGGAATATAAAGATCAGTGGGTAATTCAGCAAAAATTTCACCGTGAATTTTAGCCAAAAACTCAGGTTGCTGTACTGAAGAAGGCGACGTGGTGTTTGTAACTGGCGGCTCAGCATCTGCAATAGAATTGCTCGGACTAGTACAATCGGCTGTCTCTGGCATGAGGGGTCGCTTTACTCAACTAAGATGGGCCGTATTGTGTCCTAAATTTTGTTTTAACACAATATACAAGGAAGCGTTCAAATATACTGCGTGACCTTACAAAAGCACTCCTGCACCCTGACGCAAGACTCGCGGTTCATCTTCTGTCAAATCAATGACCGTCGTAGGCGTCAGTGGCAAGTTACCCACATCCACAATCACATCGACCTGATGCTCTAATTGACCCACCAACCCATCAATATCGTAATAATATAATTCATCCAGTTCGGGTAAATTTAAACTAACTACCATGATGGGTTCTGCATACGCTTGCAAGATTGCTTGACAGGCATTGCTATCTGGTACACGAATGCCGATAGTTTTACGTTTGGTTTGCCAAAGTCTGCGAGGCACGGCTTTACTGGCTTTCAAAATAAATGTAAACGGTCCTGGCGTGTGTGATTTTAACAAACGAAAACTGGGGTTGCTGACAAAAGCACAGTTGGCAATAGCAGACAAATCATGACACAGCAATGTAAATAAGTGTTCTTTATCGAGTGAACGAATTTGAGCGATTCGGTTCATGGCTGTTTTCTGATCCAAACCACAAGCAAACGAATAACCAGAGTCTGTTGGCAACACACAAACACTGCCTTGCTGAAGCTCAGTGACCACGCTGGAGAGAATTCTTGGCTGAGGATTTTCTGGATGAAGGCGCAATCGTATCGACATAAAACTCTACATTTGAATGATTTAACTCTTTGTAATACTATGACATTTTTCCACACAGGACAAACCATCATCATGGGCAAAATTTTTTTCGACTATCTCCCTATTTTTTGCTTTTTTGTTGCTTATTTTATTTGGGGCATCTTCGTCGCGACAGCAGTGACCATGGCAGCGTCCTTTGTGCAAAATATCATTTATAGAATTCGTCACGGCCAATTTGAAAAAACTCAGCTAATCACTTTTTTTATTTTATTATTCATGGGAGGCGCAACGCTGTTTTTCCATAACGAAGCTTTTATCAAATGGAAAGTCACTGTCGTTTATTGGCTCTTTGCTGCAATCTTGCTCGTGAGTCACTGGAGTGACAAACCGGTTATGCAAAGATTGCTCGGTGAAAAATTAACGCTACCTGTACTCGTATGGCGAAAACTGAATATCAGTTGGGGATTATTCTTTTTATTTTTAGGTGCTATCAATATAGTCATTATTCGTTATATGAGCACTGAAGGCTGGGTCTATTTTAAATTTTTAGGTACGCTTGGTTTAACAGTGTTGTTTGTGATTGCGCAAGCGTTTTTCTTATCAAAATATATCGATGAAAAACAACTGAAAGGCAAAGATAAAAAATAAAAATAAGATAACTTTATGAACCCCCAAGCACGCAAACAAGCTATCATTGACAAACTGACCGCAACGTTGCACCCCATCTATCTTGATGTGATTGACGAGTCCTATCAACACATCGGCCACGCTGGCGCTAAAGATGGCCGCAGTCATTTCGCCATCAATATTGTGAGCCCCGTTTTCACCGATAAACCCAAGGTCGCTCGGCATCAATTTATTTATGGTGCGTTAGGTGATTTAATGACGACTGATATCCATGCATTACGAATTATCGCCGCTAAAGCGCCTGAAGAATAATCCAGAAATTAAAATGGTTAGGGCTTAAGAATAAATAAATATTTATTCCTGAATTTTTATCAACACAATTTAACCTAGAATCAGCAGTTGAAGGTGTAGCGAGAAAGCTTAAGGTGCTGAAGATAGGAATTTTTCTTGGACTTTTTAATTGAAGGCGTACTCACCCGTACGGTGAAATTAAAAAGTACAAGAAAAATTCCTAGATTTAGTGCATTAAGCTTTCGCAGTAGCCCTCAGCTGCTGATTCTAGGTTGAATCAGAAATTAAATTTTGTTTATTCTTGGGCCGCACAGAAAAAATTAAGATCATCGCCATCACTTGGAATACCGGTAAAATCATTAGAGCAGCATTTAATAACCCTAAAGTTTGCCATGCATGTTGATGAAACAAACTGAAAAGATCTAACAATAATCCTATGAGTGGTTGCGCAAATACTGCTGCCAACATCGCAAATAAATTTACAAAACCACCGGCACTGGCTACTTGCTCTTTCGTCACTACCGCACGCAAATTGGTATAGCTTAATACCACAGCCGCTGAAAAAAAACCGAAACCAAACAAAGCCACCCCTAAACTGAGTAACGTTGGTAATTTAAATAATAAAATCGTCAATAACATTAATGAGGAAAACAATGCAGCCAATCCCATTAACCAATAACTTTGCTTTTGCTTGCAACCTAACCAACTGAACAAAGGCGCGCCGATCACCCAGCCAATAAACACTAAGGCAATATAACTGGCGCTATGCGACATATTTAATTGATAAGTATTAGCAAGAAAGCTCGCACCCCAAAGTGCCGCAAAACTACTGGTTGGCGCTGTTAGTAAAAATGCATACAAAGCTAAGACCCAAAGTATTTTATTAGCCAATATTGCTTTGTGATAACGCTTTTCAGCAGGCAATTGAATGGGGCGCGCGATTTCTGGCTCACGAATAAATTGCAAGGCTATCAATAATAAGATGACGCCTATAGCAAATATCCCAATAAATGTCTGGCCAATACCTAACACTCTAATGGATGGCGCAACGGTGATATGTGCAAAAATCGCGCCTGAAGCACCAATCATCACTGCAATACCTGTTAAAAATGCAAATTGTCGTGGCGCAAACCAAACACAAATTAAACGCACACAACTCACAAATGAAAACGCTCCACCCAAACCCATTAAAATACGCGCTATACCAATGGACCAGATATGATCTGCCGTGATGAAAATGAAAGAACCCATCATGCAAAGAAGCAACCCTGTTGCAACAAGAAAACGTGCGCCAAAGCGATCGACCAGCAAACCAGCAGGAATTTGCATCAATGCATAAGCATAATAATACCAAGACAAAACAAAACTCATTTGCACAGCACTGCCATGAAAATGTTGATGGAGAGTAGTAAACAAGATACTGGGCAAAACACGCAGTAAATACTCGTATCCAAAAAATAAAGCAGGCACTAAAAAATTAAACCAGGCGAAAACTTTATAGGAAGCTGTATTAAGTTTGATGTTTGCGTTGACGCTCATTAATTGCTGCTTCTCTGCCGTGGACTAGAGCGTGTTTACAATTCTACAATATTGCCGCTATCCAATTGATTTTCTGCGTTGCAGTGCTCACATAGGTTAAATATGCTGTGCTGCGCTACTCAAAAACCAATCGCCAAGGAACGTTGACGAAATAAGCTTTACAACTTTAATTTAATGCAAAGGTATTATTTGATATGTGGTACCGAGTTGTAAAAGTTATTTTGTAAACGTTCCCTAACGCGCAATCTTGCAAATTGTAAACCGGCTCTAAAAAAATCATCTAAAGATA
>Ga0155588_1068_pt1 | contig 24760 bp, 27 predicted proteins | sample RifCSPhighO2_12_FD_107245 | JGI IMG/M metagenome (GOLD analysis project Ga0155588, IMG submission 107245) | Gammaproteobacteria bacterium RIFCSPHIGHO2_12_FULL_41_15
AGCAAATCAGGGACTTTTTGAATTTCATCAATAATAATCGGGTGATTCAATTTATCTTTAGAAAGCACTTTAATTTCTTCATAAAGCAAATGCGGCTCTCGAGTAAAACGGGTGATTTCATGGGTACTCAGCAGATCATAATAAATCGAGCTAGGATAATGCTGCTTAAGATAGCTTGATTTACCTGCTTGCCTTGCGCCCCATAAAAAGATGGATTGCTTCAGTGGTAATTTAATTTGTAATATTCGTGTATGCATTCTCGAATAGTAAGGCTAATTGTGCGCAAGGCCAACAAATAGTTTTCCCCTTGCGCAGACCATCGCTACTCTGGCACTCTATTCTGACACTCTTGGCTTAACTGCAAGATTCCATTATTATCAACGTCACTTTAAAACCATCACTAAGGAGCACACTACACCTACACTGCGCTGTCTTCTCAAATAAGGATCAACCAATCTCGCGACAGCTAATCATTTCTTACCAATACTAACTTAACCGAAGGATAGCGTTATGGAACAAAAAAAATCACCGGGCCGTTTAAAAACCCTCTTTTCTGTCACTTTCATTGCAATTTTTGCTATTGGCATTGGGCTTTGGATTCAAATGCACAATGCGCCCGCACAAGCACTTTCCACACCAGAACTCAAAGGTGGCACACTACTGACAACGGAATTTGCGCCAGACCCGTTTGACTTACAAGCCACCCAAATTGGACACCTTAGCAATGCAAAACTGCGTGGCAAGGATAAATGGTCATTGTTATTTTTTGGATTTACCAACTGCAAAACCATTTGTCCCACTACCTTGTCTGAATTAAAACAAACTTCGCAATTGCTCGCTAACATGAAGCACGTTATCGTCCCACAAGTCTATTTTGTTTCAGTCGATCCCGAACGAGACACTTTAGACATTATGCAAAAATACCTCGGTCACTTTGATAAAAACTTTATTGGCGCTACCAGTACACCAGATGCCATTAAAGCAATGACCAAAAACTTTGGAATCGCTTATGCCAAAGTGACTAGTAATAAAAAAGCGGATTATGAAATTAACCACAGCGGTGTTGTGATTTTGATTGATCCTAAAGGACATTGGTTAGCCTTGCTGCAACCTCCCTTGGCTGCTAGCACTATGGCAAAAGATATTGCCTTGGCGCAAACTTACTACAAAGCAAAATATAGAAATTAACTCTAAAGTGGCGCAAATAGTGCGATCATCACTCACCATCAGCCTGTCGCCGATACCGATAAACGGCATAGCCTAACAACAAAGCATGCATGAATAAGGTGATGACGATTGCCAACCAAACAGCACGAGCTAGCAGCAGTTCGTGCTGATAAAAATAATACAACGTATAAATACCGGTCGGATAATTTAATATCAAACTCACCACTAATCCTGGGTTGTAACAGCAAAATCTCAACGCAAAGATAATATGCAAGCTTGCATTGAATAATCCAAATATAGGTAATAGCACACCGAGTGGCACTGACACATATTGACTTAACACTGCAAATAATGGAAACAAAAACCAGACAGCCAGTATGTTGATCCAGAAAATATTGGCATCATTCAGCGGCAACTCTTTGTCAAAGACGTGAAATATTTTTTGATTAATAAATTGTTTAAATCCACCGGGCCAAACATGTTCTTCAAATTCATGCAGTAAATAGACAACAAATTGTAACCACACCAAAATCACGGCAAAACTTAAAACTCGAAACGAATTCATCAAAAACGCTAACATGATAGCGGCAAGCAATAATCCGTATTTAGCCCAATTTTTATAAAGATGATGCATGATTTTTATCACCATAATGACCTTAAATTTAACAAAATATTTTATCAATTGAACTCGTTACCAAAATCGCCACCAAGGTTTTTTAGGCAATTCTTTTTCGCACTGTCCTAATTGGTGTCGATAAATAATAGATCGACCACCCACATTATCAGCCACCTTCATCAACCAAGGTTTTTGTAGATAAGTGCCTGTTGAGTAACCACCCAAGCCTTCGTGGTAAGCTAAATATAAATTTCTAGCATTCGACTTTAGAATACCCAGCCGTTTCTCGGCTCTCGCAGCATACCATCCGATAAAATCCACCGCATCTGAGAAAATCGCTCTATCAGCATCACGCTTTTTCGTATGTTTTTGATAACGGTCCCAGGTACCATCCAATGCCTGCGAATAACCATAAGCGGTAGTCGGTCGCTTCCAAGGAATGATCCACAGAATTTTTTTGCGTGCCGGTTTAACCGTAGCTTGAAATCGTGATTCTTGGTAAACAATAGCCATCTGCACACTAATGGGCACACCCCATTTTTTTTGGGTTGCCGCGGCATCCCAATACCAAGTTGGATATTGTCGAAACACACTGCAAATATTTTTTTTATTGCGAGGTGGGACTTTGGTACAACCTGCCATAATCAAGATATAGCAAGTCATTGCAATTAACCCGTACCAGGTTATCCGTTTAAGCATACACAATCATTCCATTTTAGAGATCGAGAATTGTTTTCTATTTTTTTCATACCACGCAGAGAAACGAAACTATTTTATACGGCGCGCAGTATATTTATGCCCACAAACTTCCAATTGGCACAGCCCAAAGATTATCGCCAAATGACAAAATTTCATTGCCTGAATATAAAACCACACCAATAAACGCTCTGTTATTAAGCAAATTCTCAGAAAACCATTTTAGATGTTTAAACGCTTCTTACTTAATAGTCATTCCAGCCTTTACTTCAATGGCTAATATTGCACCATCCTCTCGTTCAATTATAAAATCAATTTCGCGTTTTTCTCGGTCACGATAATGGTAGAGCTGATATTCGTCTGCACACTCAATATTGGCAGCCAACTCTGTATAAACAAAAGTTTCTGTTAATTTTCCTACTTTGTCATCATCCATCCGAATCCGTGTTTGCTGCCATTTTAGAATGGATGCCATCAATCCACTATCACTTAAAAATACTTTAGGCTTTCTACCAATACGCGCATAATCAGTTTTTGTCCAAGCAGGCAATCTTTCGATAAGAAACAATGCCTCTAACGCATTAGAGTAAGCTTCTAATGTTTGCCTTGTTAATGACAAATTTGAACCGATATTTTCATAATCAATTAACTTACTTGACCATGCAGAGAATATTTCCAATAAAGTATATAAACTTTCTCGACGTCGAATATTGATAATTTCACGCATATCATGATCAATTAATGCTTCAATATAATCCCTATGCCAAAGACTGCGCTGTTTGGGCGTGCTGCTTAAGGGCTCGGGGAAACCACCTCGCAATGCTAAGGCAATAATAATATCTTTATCAAACACAGCATTTGATTTTAAAAACTTTTGCTGAAAAGCATTTTCTAAAAATTGGGGTTGCTTTGATTCAATCTCACCTTGCGACAAAGTCCGAAGGTGTAGCTTCCCTACTCTACCCGCCAACGATTCTTGAACGTTAGGTTGATGTGTTATCTTTGCTGAACCGGTTAAAAGATACTGGCCATTTGATGCGTCCTGATCAACTGTTTGTTTTATTGCTAACAGCAAGTCAGGCACTCTTTGCACTTCATCAATAATTAATAAGTTGGCCTGTCTTTTTACAAAACTGATGGGATCCTGCTTAGCTGATGCTAACAGGGTGATATCGTCTAAGGTGAGATAATTTGCCGTTGCATCCAAACTTTTAACCAGTGTCGTTTTGCCACTCTGTCGAGGACCAGAAAGAAGAACCACCCTTCTCTGACTCAGTGTATAAAGCAACCTTGATGCTAACCAGCGTTGATAAGACATACCTATACCTCACCTCACTCTAAGAGCCCGATATAAAAATCCGCGTTTTTACAAGTTCATATGCCGCATTATTATAGATTTAGTGTCCGCGTTTTTACAAGTTCATATGCCGCATTATTATAGATTTAGTGCCCATGTTTTAAAAAAATTGCCACGAGAATAGAGCCTGTTGATAATTAGCAAGATTACGCGCTAGGTGATTGATTTTTTGAGTGGCGGAGCGCAGCATATTTGACATATGTGAGCACCGCAACACAGAAAATCAATTGGATAACGTCAATATTGTAGAATTGTTAACAGGCCCTAAGATGCTGCGCCTCACTCTAATAGCGCCCTTGCACCTTGCCGCAATAAATCATCAGCTATTTTTTCACCCAACTGCTGCGCTTGAGATTGATCATCAATACCTTGCGCATAAATTGTTTCAACGCCATCTTGACTAAGCACCATGGCGTTCAGTTGCAAATCTTGTCCAGACAAAACCGCATGAGCACCCAACGCCGCATGACAGCCGCCTTGTAAAATTTGATTCACACGTCTTTCAGCGATAATGGCCACAGCCGTCGCTTTATCATGCAGTGGCCTTAAATAAGTTAAGAGATCTGTGCGTGACGCTAAACATTCCACACATAATGCCCCTTGCCCAATAGCAGGCACAAATACGTACGGATCTAATCGCTGCGCAATTCTATGTGAGATCGACAAACGCTCTAATCCTGCAACCGCAAGCAGTATGGCATCAAATTCTTTTTCATCGAGTTTTTCAAGCCGACTTAACACATTACCACGTAGCGGTTTAATGTGGATGTCTGGTCGCAAACGAAGGAGCTGGCTCGCTCGTCTAGGACTCGAGGTGCCCACCACCGATTGAATGGGCAACACTTCTAAAGAGGCATAGTCGTTAGAAACAAAAGCATCACAAGGATTATCACGCTTTAGAACCGCAGCCATCACCAACCCTTCTGGCAACTCACAGGGCATGTCTTTAACACAGTGAACGGCTATATCAGCTTCACCTTGATAAAGTCCTTGCTCCAACGCTTTCACAAAGAGTGCCTTACCACCTATGTTTGTCAGTGGTTTATCAAGAAAACGGTCACCGTCGGTTTGAAACTCAACTAACTCACAGGTCAAATTGGGATGAAATTTTTCTAATTGATCTTGAACAAACTTCGCTTGATAAAGAGCCATGGGGCTTTTACGTGTTGCTATTTTCAACGTTTTTTTCATTTATTCCTGAGCCTTAAGCGAGGCTAATAGGCTGTCTTTATCTGCCCAAACAGCATTCAACCATTTTTGAATTTTTGTTCGATACTCTCTGTCAACCACATAATCACCCGCCAAATCTTCAGTAACAGGTAGAATTTCGTAGTGCACGTCAATATATTTAATTTTGCCACTCAAAATTCGCCACACCGTAGGCTTTTCGTCGGAGTAATTGATGGTCATATTGATAATGCCGGACAGTTCTTTATTAAGCTCTGATAAAATCATCGCAACACCACCCGCTTTTGGCTTTAAGAGGTATTTAAAGGGGGAATCTTGTTTTTCATATTTTGCTTTCGTAAAACGCGTGCCTTCTGGATAAATGATTGGCATCGTCGGCGCAATTTTAAAAAGATCACAGGCTTTTTTCGTCTTGGCGATATCATCTCTACGTAATTTTTTCACACCTACCGATTCATCTTGTTTGCCTGGCGACGCTTTACTTCTTCTATCTAAAAAAGGATAACCTAGAAACCAACACACCCAACTTAAGATAGGCAACTGCCACAATAAAGCCTTTTTCAAAAAGAAACGTGAGGGTGGTGCCTTACGATTAGTCACTTTATCTACCAATAAAATATCCATATAACATTGATGATTTGAAATCAGTAAATACCAGCGATCTGAATGTATCTCACCCTGCTTGGTTAATCGAAGACGCCCTACTATACAGACGCTTAACAATGCATTTCCTATCCCTCGCCATAGCCAAGGCAAAACATTCACACAGCGAAACACGAACACCTGTGATTTTTTGGTTGGCATGATCCAAATGAAAGGAGCCGTCATAAGGACACAGGAAGGCAAAATAATATCATTAATGATCATTAGAATGATGACCAAAACAGCACGTAACGGGTAAAAAAAATATCGACCTAAAAACGATTTCATAACACTCTCTTTATTTTTTGAAACTCTGAGATAATTCACTTCAGCACCCTTAGCCTATACTGCCAAAGGAACCGACTCATTTAATATTTAATGCATCTTCATAAATATCTTTTGCTGGCGCCCTCACTCTAGGCTGATAGGGACAATCATTGCGTGAAGATGATTTACAGTTCATATGCCCACCTAAATCCTTTCCCCACAAACCACCCTTAGGCTGCATGACTAGCTTGTTATAATAAAGAATCACAGGGAAAGTATCTGCTTCAACACCCGCATAGACACAAGCAATTTGACCAATTTCAATGCCTGCCCATTGCACTCCAACAAAGTGATCGATCTGCGAAACAAAAGACTGAGCATCACTCTTATACTCTGAACTGCCCTCTCGACCTTTCTGACCAACATACCAAGTGTTGGTCAATGTATCTTTGACTAACGTCTCAATCGGTGGGCAATAAAGCGTTGGTATTGTAGACGCAATAGTTTCCGTCAGATCTGACTCAGAAAAAGTGGACGGGCAAAAGCATAGCAGCATAATGATCAATATTTTTTTCATAAGGATCCCCCATTGGAAAGATGCGGAAAAGTTTAACATCCTTGCGCTCTTCGTTATACTGCGCTTTTGCATAAGATGAAAGATCAAAAGCCAAGTTTGTGGCGAGATATGAATTCTAAGCACTAAACCCCCACAAGGAATCCAATGGCAAAACTTCATTTTTATTATTCCGCCATGAACGCAGGAAAAAGCACAACTTTATTGCAATCGAGTTACAACTACAATGAACGGGGCATGGACACTATTATATTCACGCCTGCAATCGACGATCGCTATGGCCACAAAAAAGTACAGTCGCGCATTGGGTTATCAAGTGAAGCCATCCAGTTTGATCGACCATTTGACTTCTTTGTTTACTGTAAAAATGCGATTCACACCAATGCTAACATTAAATGCATTCTCATTGATGAAGCGCAATTTTTAACAAAACAACAAGTAGAGCAACTCGCCGACATCACAACTTTACTCAATGTTCCCGTGCTAGCCTATGGGCTTCGGACAGATTTTCAAGCAGAGCCATTTGAAGGTAGTCAGTATCTATTAGCTTGGGCCGATCAATTAATCGAAATTAAAACCATCTGCCATTGCGGCAAAAAAGCGACGATGAATTTGCGTGTAGATGAATGTGGCAAGCCTGTGCGCACAGGTAAACAAATAGAGATTGGTGGTAATGAACGGTATGTTGCTACTTGTCGTGAACATTTTCGCTCGGGAGAAGCAAGGCATCGGCAGAAAAATTCGATGACTTGTTGATTACCTCTCTGCATGCTTTCACACCACTACTTCTCACCGCAGCTTGCAGTGGAAAAACACAAGTAAACACACTACCTACGCCTGGCGTGCTTTCAATCTCTAACCTTGCTTGATTTCGTAATAACACGTGTTTCACAATAGCCAACCCTAAGCCCGTTCCGCCTTGTTCACAGCTTCGCGCTTCATCAGTACGGTAAAAGCGCTGAGTGATGCGAGGGATATATTTTTCAGGAATACCAAGCCCTGTATCTGTCACTTGAAACTTCAAACCAACGGCGTCTTCAAACCAACGAATCCGCACTTGACCATTGGTTGCTGTGTAACGAACTGCGTTTGAAACAATATTAGCAAACGCACTTCTTAGTTCATCGAGGTTGCCTTTAAGTTGCAAGCAGGCATCAACCTCTAAAGTAAACTGCAGTAATTTGCCGCTACTTTTACAAAGCGCCAGCGCATCATTGTGTATATAATAGATCAGCGTATTAACATCGACTACCGTCACATCTACATCACAAACAGATTTAGTTTCAAGGCGTGACAACCAAAGCAAATCATTAATCAAGTTTTGCATTCGCCTACCCTGACCTGACATCTGCTTCAACATTTCAACCAGCACGGCACTATCTTCGTCTGGCTTTTCAAGTAACAATTCCAAATAGCCACAAAATACTGTTAACGGTGTTCTGAGCTCATGAGAAACATTCGCAACAAAATCTTGTTTAATTGCCCGCAATTTATGCACATCTGTCACATCTTCGCTAATCACAAGCCAAGCATTATCGTCATAAGATCGCAATTGTAGTCTCAGACGCTTATTCGATCTGTGAGGGCTATTAATTTCGATTTGCAAATGCTCATCTTTTGATTGAAAGAGTCTATGAAATTCCGTCTCTTCCAATAACACTAACAGTGAGCTTGCTTGATTATCTTCAGCATAAAAACCAAACATGCGTTCTGCCGTGCGATTCCACCAAAGTAGTTCTGCGTTAGCATCTACTAAAGCGATACCATAAGGTAATTTTTCTGCCAATTGACGATCTGTCTGAACGGATTGATATTTAGGCATTGGCGGTTTCTGAAAAACGATAACCCGAGCCACGAATGGTTTGCACCAACGACTCACACCCTCCTTTACAAAGAATGCGACGTAACCGGCGAATATGCACATCAACGGTTCGCTCGTCGATATAAGTCTCCCCCCCCCAAACATGGCTTAATAGTTCATCACGAGAATAAACGCGATCTGGATGCGTTATAAAAAAACAAAGCAATCGATACTCTAACGGACCAATATGCACATATTGCCCATCGATACTCAAACGCTGAGTAGTCGTATCCACTGCGACATTTCTGACTTCAACTCTACCATCGGGTTGTGCGAGTAGCCCGCGTCGCATGACTGCTTTCATTCTTGCTACTAGCTCCCCTGTTGAGAAGGGTTTGACAACATAATCATCAGCACCTGCATCCAACGCGGCCACTTTATTTTCTTCTTCTGCACGAGCGGTCAGCATAATAATAGGAATGTCACGAGTTAATTTGTTTTTTTTGAGTTCTTTACAAAAGCTAATCCCTGACAAATTAGGCAGCATCCAATCTAATAAAATGAGGTGAGGCAAACGTTTTGCCATTAAAGTTTTTGCTGTAGCCGCGCTCTCTGCTTCCATCACATCAAAGCTCGAACGCTCTAACGCAATACGCGTCATTGTTCGAATTGAGGGTTCATCCTCCACAATTAAAACTAATTGTTTTCCCATAATCACTCCCTGTGTTATTAGTCTGAATAGAAACAGCAACAAAAATTAAGACTGACCTATACTGCGCGCGGTCACAGATTTAAGTTTTGATCTTCCATCCTGCGGTCATCTTTAAAGTATTTTGACTCAAAAAAATTCTCATGGAGACCTGCTCCACTCCAGTTTTTTCGAGTGAAAATACTTTCAACCTAACCCACAATCTGAAATCCAAAACTTAAATTTGTGACCGCGCGCAGTATAACAATCGTTACAAAGCTAAAGATTGTATGCGCTTAAATATCATGATTCAATAGTGCGGCCATGAGAAAGAGTTCGTGGCAACCCCACGGAACAAGCCGCATATCAGCCATGGATGACTATGTTTAAAAACTCAGCACACAAAAGCAACCTCCAAGAAAACAGTGACGTCATTCAAAAAATTAAGATATCAATTGCTGAGCTAAAATGTGCCCTGGGTAACGCGAAGGACACTCCGCTTTCACAAACAAAACTTTTAATTCAACATATCGAAAAAGCCCTAAACTACACATCTCACTACGATCAACAAAGCACACTATCTAATATATTTTCAAGCCGACACTTTGTTGAGCTCACTATTGACTTAGTACATGCTGTCGGCACAGGCCAAGGTCAATTTGACGAAGTAATTTTGAATTTGACTAAAACGATCGCAGAAATTAAAAAACGTATACTCATCCCACCACTATCGAAAATGCGTCTGATCAAACAATATATTTCACTAATTGAAAAAATGCACAAAAAAATTACAAAAAAGAATGCTGTTTCTCATTTAAAGGCTATACCCAAGAATAAACTACTATCAATTTCAATAGATATTTAATGTATACATGAGTTTATATAATCTTTAGAGATATAGCTTAACAATTAACTTACACCTCACTGTTAAAAAAAATAAAATAATATTTCTATTTTTTAAAAATCACTAAAAATAAAAATAATCAGTTATTTAAGTCATAAAAGTTTGCTTTTATTTAGAAAATTTTATTTAATAGCCGGGTTGTGTAATAAACCCACAAGGACGGTTATAAAATGAACCTTAAAAATATTGCTTTAATTAGCAGTCTTTCTTTACTTACTGCTTCTGCAGCTTTTGCAGAAGGACAAATGCCTGAACCCGATAACACCGGCTTTTTCATTGCTGGTTCTATTGGTAATTCTGTTGGTCCACAAACGATTGCAGTCGATGCATCAGGCTTCGGCGTAACTGCATATGCAGGAAGCAATCAAGGCACTAGAGTCAATACTAGCCTGTACACGTTAGGTTACTTTGGCGCGCTGGCTGAAATCGGCTATAACTTCATGGAAAACTTCGGTGTTGAAGCTTATGGCGCTTACCTTGGCCAACAAAAATCACTAAACGGCACTGTCACTATGGCATCCGAACTTCAATCAGTTAAATTAACTAGCTGGGTGTTCGGTGGTAACCTGTTAGGTTATATTCCATTAGCGGATCACACTGTTGACATCATCCTAAAATTAGGTCTTGGTGGCATGTATAGTAAAATAAGTGCTGGCGGCACTAACTTTACTAACAATCTTGGTCGTAGCTTTAATACAACACAAGGTATTTACGACTTTGGTGTAGGCGGCCAATATTACTACACAGATGATGTAACTTTCCGTGCTAGCTGGGATCAATTCTCTCGCTGGAGTCAAAGTGGCGGTATCGCAAACTTGCGTTACAACCTATTTACTCTGGGTGTTGATTACCACTTCACTATCTAGTAAGTTCAGAGTCTATCTCGAAACCCAGCATTTGCTGGGTTTTTTTATGCCTTTTATTTAAAAAATCCGCTTCGTCGCAACACTCTATTCAATAACAAGCGACAATTGCTGCTTTAAAGCTGCAGAAAATTTTTCTATCCAAGACGGATGATCATTCAAACAGGGCACCAGCTCAAGACTTTCTCCTCCCAGCGCTTTCCATTGTGCACTTGCTCGAATGGCAATTTCCTCCAGCGTTTCTAAACAATCCACAACAAAAGACGGGCAAATAACCATTAATCGGCGCACTCCAGATTGATATAACTTTGGTAGCAGCTGATCTGTATAAGGCTGCAACCACGGAATACGACCTAACCGAGATTGAAAGCTCACCATGTATCGGTCATCTGATAATTTCAGATGCGAAATAACAGCTTGTGTCGTCGCATAACATTGCGCTCGATAACACCTTGCATTAGCTAGGCTTAATTTTGGACAAGGGCCTTCTCTATCACAACCTTGACAATCAGCTCCCGACTTTTCTAGCTGCCTCACTGGCAACCCATGATAGCTAAATAAAACGAAATCTGGTTTTTTCTGATTTAACCGTGGTGAAACACTGGCTACCAAAGCATCAATATAAAAATCATCGGCAAAAAAAGCACTTTGCCACAATAATTTCTTTGTGATATCTAGTTTTTTTGCTTGCTTGCTCACTTCTCTTTCGACAGAAATATTTGTTGCCAGCGAAAACTGAGGGAAAAGCGGTACAATCAATATTTTTTCACAATACCGATTGAGCCGTGATAACGCAGAAGCTATAGAGGGATGACCATACCGCATCGCCAATTCAACCACATAATCATCCCCCAAACGTTTTTGTATTTTTTTTTGCAAGCTAACCGAATGAACCATTAAAGGAGATCCTTCATTCATCCATATTTTTTGATAGGCTCGCGCACTCTGACTCGAACGCGTTGGCAAAATAATACATCGCAATAATATAAACCGTAGAATTCCCGGCACATCAAAAACACAAGGATCTGACAAAAATACCTTTAGATACGCACGAACTGCTCGCGTTGAAGGTTCCGTGGGAGTGCCTAAATTAATGAGCAAAAGACCTTTTTTTTTCACTTCAAAAACCCATATCGGTATGCACTTTATTTCTATTTAAACCGTTTACTTGCAGATTGATTATCGTATCTCGCACCATTTCATAAGGACCACTGACATAAACCTCGGTTTCGCTCAGCGGAATTGAATCAGCGACGATTAGTTCATAGCAATATCCTCTGGCATAAGGCCAAGTATTGCTTTCACGCGTCAAGCTCACTGTATATTGAAAATCCTTCAACACCTCTACATAGTGATCCAAATCCTGTTTTAAAAAAAAATCACTTTCTTGTCTTACTGACCAATACAAACGACAAGTGCTACTAAATTGTTTCATTGTCAGCGCCGACAACAAAGCAAGCGGCTGTGAAATACCGGTGCCACCTGCCGCAAACAAAATGGGGGTATCGAATTCAGGTAATGAACAATTACCTTGAGGCAGTGAGATCGCCAATTGGTTTCCAACGATCAATGCTTTTGCAAACTGAATGACTTTTGAGTCATCTAAATTGAGTCGAAAATAAAACTGCAAAGAGCCTTGTGGCAGAGAAGCAATACTAAAAGGTAAGGTGACTTTTGAATGTGGATCCGTTAAATAAACATACTGGCCTGCCAAAAAATACAGTGAATTTTCACTGGCGGGCTCTAAAGAAAAGAATAGGATGTCGGGCGTCAACTTTTCTACTTGTTTAACAGCGTATAGCATGGTCATCTACATTAAAAATCCAAATCCACTCACAATCTGAAATCCAACACTTAAATTTGTGACCGCGCGCAGTATAACTATCTATTTTTCCCGTTTCATTGAATCAAAAAAATCTGCATTTGTTTTGGTAAGCTTTAATCTTTCAATCAAGAACTCATTAGCTGCTAGCTCATCCATTGGATGTAGTATTTTACGAAGAATCCACATTTTTTGTAACTCGGCAGGATTAGTAATCAGCTCTTCACGACGAGTACCAGAACGATTGATATTGATGGCTGGAAATAAACGTTTTTCTGCGATTCGACGATCCAAATGAATTTCCATATTACCGGTACCCTTAAACTCTTCGTAGATCACATCATCCATTTTAGAACCTGTATCCACCAAGGCTGTCGCTAAGATAGTTAAGCTTCCACCTTCTTCAATATTCCGAGCCGCACCAAAGAATCGCTTAGGTCGTTGTAATGCATTCGCATCAACCCCACCCGTTAACACTTTGCCCGATGCAGGAACCACCGTATTGTAAGCACGCGCCAAACGAGTAATCGAATCAAGTAAAATCACTACGTCATTTTTGTGTTCAACCAACCGCTTCGCTTTTTCAATAACCATCTCTGCCACCTGAACATGGCGTGTTGCGGGTTCATCAAAGGTGCTGGCAATTACTTCACCACGCACTGAACGCTCCATCTCAGTCACCTCTTCAGGGCGTTCATCGATCAACAAAACAATGAGTTTTGCTTCAGGGTTGTTTAGCGAAATAGAATGCGCAACATTTTGCAGCATCATTGTCTTACCGGCTTTGGGTGGAGAGACAATTAAACCGCGTTGTCCCATCCCAATGGGTGAAGCTAGATCGATGACACGCGCCGTAATATCTTCTGTACTACCATTACCACATTCCATAATCATGCGCTTATTCGGGAAAATGGGCGTTAAATTCTCAAACGGAATTTTGTTCTTACTGATTTCTGGTTTTTCATAATTAATGTCGTTTACCTGTAACAACGCGAAATAGCGTTCATCACCTTTGGGTGGTCTAATTTTTCCGGAAATAGTATCACCCGTACGCAAACAAAATCGCCTTATTTGACTGGGAGAAACATAGATATCATCAGGCCCTGCCATATAAGAACTATCAGCTGACCGCAAAAAACCAAAACCATCTTGTAGAATTTCAAGCACACCATCACCAAAAATATCTTCCCCTTTTTGAGCGTGGCTTTTTAAAATTGAGAAAATAAGATCCTGTTTACGTGATCTAGAACTTTCAACTCCGATACTTTTTGCTATTTTCATCAATTGTGTTGGAGTTTCTTGCTTCAATTCTGTTAAATTCATAGATGTAATACCTTAAAAAAATAATCCTCTCGTTACCGAAAGCTCTGAACATTAGATGCGGCGGAAAAACAACGATATAGATGCTCTGATCTGGTTACTCGAAATGGATGGCTTGGTTTGAGTTGACTTGGCTTGAATTTTGGACAGGCCATATAGAAACGAAGCCATTCTATACACAGTTCATTCAAAATGCAAATCACGAAAGCTCACAAAAAATAGTGGAGCGGCATCGACAACATCAGCGACACCGTTTACTCAACGCTGTCTCTACAATAGATTGGTTACAAATGCTCATCAATAAATGCCGTCAACTGAGACTTAATCAGTGCACCAACTTTGGAGTCAATGACATTGCCCTCTTTAAATAACAATAACGTAGGGATCCCACGCACATTATATTTAGCGGGTGTCTCTCTATTTTTATCAACATTAACTTTCACTACTTTTAATCGGCCTTCATATTCAGTCGCTACTTCATCAAGAATAGGCGCTATCATACGACACGGGCCACACCATTCAGCCCAAAAATCCACCAATATCAGCCCAGTTGCTTGTAAAACGTCTTTTTCAAAATCTGTATCAGATGTTGTATGAACATTATCTGCCATTAATATACCCCTCTTCTTAATTTATAATTTAAGTAATTGCCCTATGCATGCCTAAGAGTAGCAAACGACTCACCAACAAGCTCTGCATCAAATAAATACCTATTAATAACAGCAGCGGTGAAAAATCAATTGCACCAACCGGTGGTACAATGCGCCTAACTCTCCCCTGAACGGGCTCAGTTATGAGAAACACCAGCTCACCTAACGCATTATTCGCCAAAGCCGGCACCCAACTCATAACAGCACGAACAATAAAACAACCTAAATAGATATCTAAAAATTTATCGAGAAAATCACCGAGCAACCAAATAATCATGCCAACGACATTCGGAAATCCAGCATCTAAATCTAACCAAGTGAGCAATATCACTTTAACCGCGGCCACAACGATCCAAAACAACACAATAGCAAAATCCACCCCTTTAAAACCTGGCGCAATCTTACGCAATGGCTTAACCGCCCAATTTGTTAAAATTAAACAAACATTCACAGCAGGGTTATAGTAACTAACACCGACATACTGCATAACAAGCCGCAGTATAATCACGTAAAGATACGCATCCAATAAAACGTGTAATAAGTAGGTGATTGCTGAATACTCTGGCTGTGGCATCAGTTGATCTCTTGCATTAATATTTTTAAAATTTCAACTGATCGCTTGCATTTAACTGCATCATATTAGCGACCTCTCATCAACAGACATCCACAGGACCCGCATCAACAATACATTTTGCCACATTAAATTTTTTAAAGTTTTCTCGGAAAGCCCTAATTAATGTATTCAGTTTTTTATCATAAGCTGCCGGATCAGCCCAGGTGTTTTTCGGATTTAAAACATTATGGTCCACACCCTCAACCTGACTTGGTACAGAAAAACCAAAGCCCGGCAACGTCATCATAGGTGCATTCTTAAGTTTGCCCGCCAGCAATGCAGAAATAATCGCTCGCGTTGTCGGAATAGCAAATCGCCGTCCTCCTTCACCATGTGCACCACCCGTCCAACCCGTGTTCACTAGATAAACCTGCGCACCGGTTTCATCAATGCGCTTCATTAATAGCTCTGCGTAAACCGCTGCAGGCCTTGGGAAAAACGGTGCACCAAAGCATGTGCTAAAAGTTGTTTTAATGCCTGAACCACTCCCCACTTCCGTACTACCGACTAACGCTGTGTAACCACTTAAAAATTGATAGGCCGCTTGCTCTTTTGTCAGTAGCGACACAGGCGGTAAAACCCCATATAAGTCGCAGGTCAAAAAGACCACGGCACGGGGATGCTTTGCTTTATTTTCAAGCACACGTTTTTTGATATGATCAAGTGGATAACCCGCTCTTGTATTTTGCGTTAAACTGGCGTCAGAAAAATTAGGATTTCCTTCCTTATCCAGCACAACATTTTCCATAATGGCATTTTCTTTAATAGCATGCCAAATAACCGGTTCATTTTCAGGTGACAAATCGATACATTTTGCGTAGCAACCGCCTTCAAAATTAAATATGCCATCGGGCCCCCAGCCATGCTCATCATCTCCTACCAAATAGCGATCTGGATCGGCCGACAATGTTGTTTTACCTGTACCGGACAAACCGAAATAAAGCGCAGAATCACCATGCTCTCCAACGTTGGCAGAACAGTGCATAGGTAAAACGTCTTCACTGGGCATTTTGAAATTCATGACTGAAAACACAGCTTTTTTCATTTCACCTGCATAGTGCATACCCACCAACAAAATTTTATTTTCGGTGAAATTAATGATGACAGCGGCATCGCCATTCGTCTGGTCAATCGTGGGATCTGTCGTGAGTCCCGGCACACTCAAAATATACCAAGTTTCATTATCAGCAGAACATTGCTCATCCGAATTTATAAATAGATTTTGTGCAAACAAATTGTGCCAAGCCATTTCGGTCGTAACCGTTACTTTTAAAGACAACCTAGAATCTGCCCCAACACGCAAATGGCTAACGAATTTGTCTTTATCCTTTAAGTAAGCTTCAGCTTTTTGCCATAACTTTTGAAATGCAGCGGGGGCCATCGGCTGATTAACCACACCCCAATCTACGGTGCTGTCTGTAATACTGTCTCTAACGATGTATCTGTCTTTGGGAGAGCGCCCAGTTCGGCTACCTGTTTGCACACAGATTGCGCCATTTTTACTCAGGGTGGATTCATTTCTTTTTAAACTTTGCTGAACCAATTTTTCTCGACTTAAATCAGTAAAAACGCTAGCTGAAGTGACTGTGTCTGCTGGCTCCATGACAATTGCTCCGTTGTTGGTTCAAATAAATTATACCTCGCCTTAAACTGATTTTTTGAACTTCAGATTGCGGTCAGGTTTGAATGCTTGATCAAAAATTCAAAGCTGGCCTCAAGATAAAAAATCAATAATTCAATTTAGGGCGAGGCGGGGTTAGGAGTATTAGACACTAACAGCACAGCAGCATGCAAGTGCTTTTTCGTGGCGCTGAGTTGTTGCTTTATAAATCGATTCCGACGATACTGACTCGCATGCGAATTGACAAATACCTAAACAAAAATCTACTAGTCGCAGCGCCCACGCTAGAAGATCCCATTTTTGAACACTCCGTTGTGTTTCTACACGAACATTCCAGTGACGGTGCGCTTGGCATTATTATTAATCAACCACTCTCGCTGAAGTTAAAAAAAATACTCAACCACCTTGGAATCAATACTAATATTCCAGAAGTTGCGGAACATGAAGTTTTGATGGGAGGGCCTGTAGGGCAAGAAAACGGTTTTGTTTTACATCATGATCCAAAAAACAATAATGAACTCACCATCAATAGTTCAAAGGAAATACTAGAACTATTGAGTAACAAACAAGCTAATTCTCCATTTCTAATTACCTTGGGCTACTCATCTTGGCAATCAGGCCAACTCGAAAACGAACTGATGAACGACAACTGGTTTATTGCACCTTATAACGACCAAATTTTATTTGACCTGCCTTATGAACAGCGCTGGTATGCTGCTGGTGAATTAATTGGTATCGACTTTAATAACTTTTCTGGTGTCTCAGGTCATGCTTGAAAACATGACTGTCATGGGTTTTGACTTTGGCCTTAAACGTATCGGCGTAGCCATTGGCAATACAATTACCTGTAAAGGTTCCCCACTGACAACTTTATCGGCAATTCAAGGCGTTCCCCACTGGCAAACAATAGAAATGCTCATCACTGAATGGCATCCCGCTCTTTTAGTGGTTGGCGCTCCCTATGAAAAGCAGGGAGGCACCGATCAATTTATTTTGCACTGCGCTAAAAAGTTTGCCCATAAACTACAAACTCGTTATCAAATTAAGGTCGAGATGATTGATGAACGATATACATCGGCTCACGCACGCGAAATAAAAAAAGAGCACAAGCTGCACCAACATACTGTTGACAGTGTTGCTGCCGTACTCATCATAGAAGATTGGTTAACCAAAAATCATACAGCGCATCCTTAAAATAGGTGGATCGCTTTTTTTTATAATGCGCACAGTATAAGTTAGACTCGACAAAACACTCACATTGCGTGCAGTATGTATGAAGGCGAATTAAATGGATTTATCGCGCCCTATCCTCGATACCCCATTCCTTAATGTCGCTGTATAAAATTAGTTCGCAATCTTTATGCTGTCTCTGTGGATAACTAAGTTGAGCCAGTATAGAATGAGCGCCATCACAGAGTTGGAAAAATATTCATGAGCATTACTGTCATCGAAAAAACGGAGCTTTGGCCCGAATGTCTGGAGTCACTAAAATGTCGTGAAGACATTCCACCTAAAGTCTACAACCAATGGATTAAACCCTTACAAGCACAACTCAACAATAATCGCCTCGTATTGTATGCACCCAACCCATTTGTCCTAGACTGGATCAACGAAAAATTCTTAGACATCATTACCACAACCATTTCAGAGCTCACCGATAACAATCCACCGATCGTTGAATTAAAAATTGGGAGTGTCGGATCCCCAGAGGAATCCAACGCACCTCAGCCCAAAGTAGCTCCCCCCGCACAACAAGCAGAAGCTGTGCCAGAAATCGTTTCATCCAAACAACCCAACAACCAAATATACGCAACAACGAGTAATATTGATAATGCAAAAACTTTTGACAATTTTGTTGAAGGTAATTCCAATAAATTTGCTCGTGCCGCTGCACAAATGGTCGTGCAAAACATGGGTAAAACCTACAACCCACTGTTCTTATATGGTGGCGTTGGTTTAGGTAAAACACATTTGATGCACGCCATGGGGAATTATGTCTTAGAACAAAAGCCTAATGCGCGCGTACTGTATCTACACTCCGAGCGTTTCGTTGCCGATATGATTCGTGCATTACAGCGTAACGCCATGAACGAATTTAAACGGCACTATCGAAACGTTGACGCTCTTTTTATTGATGATATTCAGTTTTTTGCTGGAAAAGACCGCTCACAAGAAGAATTTTTCCATACCTTTAACGCACTATTAGAAGGACATCAACAAATTGTTCTAACCAGTGATCGCTACCCTAAAGAAATCAGCGGCCTTGAAGAACGCTTAAAATCACGCTTTGGTTGGGGCTTAACTGTCGCCATCGAACCTCCCGAGCTTGAAACACGCGTTGCTATTTTGTTATCCAAAGCCGAACAAGCCAATACAGAGCTTCCCAGTGAAGTCGCCTTTTTCATCGCCAAACACATTCAATCAAACGTTCGCGAACTAGAAGGGGCACTTAAACGTGTTATTGCCAACGCTCAATTTACCGGACAAGCCATTACCATCGATTTTGCACGCGATGCCTTAAAAGATTTACTAACGCTACAAGCTAAACTAGTGACCATTGAAAACATACAAAAAACGGTTGCTGAGTACTGTGGCGTTAAACTCGCTGATTTGCTATCCAAACGACGTAGCCGCTCTATTGCACGCCCAAGACAAATGGCTATGTCATTAGCCAAACAACTCACTAATCACAGTTTGCCTGAAATTGGTGATAAATTTGGAGGGCGTGATCACACAACGGTCTTACATGCTTGCCGAAAAATTCAAGAACTCACCGCAACCAATATCGACATTCAAGAAGATTGGAAAAATCTCATGCGCATTTTATCCGCTTAAAAAGGACGTGATAATGAAAATTCAAATTGATCGAGACACTCTGTTACAACCTTTACAAACAGTCATTGGCGTTATTAGCGTCAAACCCAGCTTACCCATTCTCTCTAACGTGCTGGTCAACATTAAACCTCAAAAACTCACCATCACGGGTACAGATACCGAAGTAGAGCTGGTAGGACACGCTATCACACCTCTGCCAGACACCGATGTGTTACTAACACTGCCCGGCAAAAAGCTGGCTGATGTATTACGCACTCTGCCAGAAAATGCTCCTATTGAGCTTTATCAGCAAAAAGAAAGAATTACACTGACTTCTGGAAAAAGTCGATTTACCTTATCCACTTTACCTGCTGAAGACTTTCCTTCGTTTGATAAAAATAGCTGCCAGTACAGCTTTGATATCCCACAAAATAAATTAAAAAATCTCCTCACCCAAACACAATTTGCTATGGCACAACAAGATGTCCGTTATTATTTAAACGGTATTTTGCTCGAATTCAATCCCGATCACATCAAGGCCGTAGCAACAGATGGCCATCGACTAGCTTACGCCTGCATCGAATTCAATACCCAAGTTGCAGCACGTTCGCAAATTATTGTGCCACGCAAAGCAGCGACAGAATTAATTCGCTTATTACAACTGACTGAAGACACTGTGCGTTTAGATATTGGCACTCACTTCATTGATGTGACAGGCTCTGGTTTCAACTTTACGTCAAAATTAGTTGAAGGCAGATTCCCAGACTATAACCGAGTCATTCCAAAAAATAATCAAACAAAAATATTAATCAATCGCGAATTTATGCAAAACATTTTACACCGAGTGGCTATAGTCAGCGGTGAAAGTGTGCGGCTTGCGTTCAAACCCAACATGCTGCATGCCTATGCTGAAACAAAAACAGAAAATGCGGAAGACGACTTAATCATCGAATTTTCAGGAGAGCCATTCAACATTGCTTTTAACACACACTATTTATTAGATGCGATTAACAATATTCAATCAGAAGAAATAGAAATGTGTTTGGCGGGCCCGGATGCCAGTGCGTTAATCACAGAGCCAGGTAAGCTGGATGTGCAATATGTTGTTATGCCATTGAGGTTGTAAGAACTACAAAAACTCAGGCTGCTTCAACTGTCTATGCACTGAAAAGTAAGCACCCAAAAACCCTAAGAGGCTTCCAATCAAAATTAATAGCAAACCACCTAAAAAGGGCAGGTGTTGTAAGTGAAAGGTGCTTTGATAGCTTTCAACCAAAACGCTGGTAGGTTTTTCGATCTCGGCAATCAACACATTGATAATCATCCACGACAAAGCACTCCCCAAAAAACCATAAAGAACACCACGATAATGCAGCGGCCTTTTAATAAAGCTGTCCTTCGCACCTAACAGTTTCATCACATTAATTTCATCATGATGTTTTTCAGTGGTGAGACGAATAGTGTTGCCAATAATCAGCACTACACCTAGCGCAAACAAAAATGCCAACGTATAGGAAAGGCGCTCTCCTATCATCACGATATAGTACAAGCGCTTAAGCCAAGTAGCATCTAACTCGCCCTGCGTAATGCCATTGATAGATTGCAATTGTTGAAGTAACCGATTAAGAGCCAGCGCATTACCTTCGTTAAATATCGGCGTCACAACAAAGACACTGGGCAACGGATTATTGGGCAATTCTGCCAACACATTTTTAAATTGACTCGACTCTATCAGCTCAGAAAGGCCTTGCTCTGGCGAGATATATTGCAAATTTGCGACTCCAGGCAATGTAGATAATTTTGCTTTTATTATCTGCAGCTGTTGCACAGATGTTTGCGGATCAACATAAAGCGAAATGCTGGGATTGCCATGCCAGGCCTGCCCAATGGATTCAATATTTTTCAAAAACAGTAACAGCCCCGTTGGTAATGTCATGGCGATAGCAATCACTAATAATGTCGTCACACTAGACGATGGATGACGAATAAATTCGCCCAACGCACATAACAAACCTCGTAATCGTAATAGAAAGTAATACTGTATTTTTGGATATTGAGCCTGACGATTAGGCTGTTTCGGTAATGAGGTTGACGGCATTTTGAGTTCCTATTAAATTGCCCTGTCGCAAAGTTAGAATACGATACGGCATCGTGGCTATAAGCGGCAAATCATGTGTCGCAATCAAAACCGTCACGCCCACATTATTAAATTCTTTTAATAGCTGAAACATTTCAGCTGACAGTTGAGGATCAAGATTACCTGTTGGTTCATCAGCTAAAATCAGCTTAGGTTTGTTAATGACTGCGCGAGCAAGACCAACACGCTGCTGCTCTCCCATCGAAAGAGCAATGGGTAACATATTTTCCTTATTACTTAATCCGACTTTATCCAAAGCAGCTCTCACCCGTTTTTTAATTTCTGCCGGCTTATATCCATTAATCACCAAAGGTGATGCAACATTTTCATAAACTGTTCGATCGGTTAATAATTTGGCATTTTGAAAAACCATGCCAATTTCTTGTCGTATGGCAGCAATTTTATTACGACGAATTTTATTAATGTTTTTATTTTGAAAAAAAAGCGCGCCAGAGCTGATACGCTCAATCATCATAATTAATTTTAACAAGGTCGTTTTACCAGCGCCTGAGTGGCCTGTCAGCAAGACCATTTCACCTTCTGCGATATTGAGGTTAATGTTTTGTAGTGCATGAAATCCATTGGGATAACTTTTGCTGACTTTTTCAAACTTAATCATCATATGCCTAGTTACTCAAAAATAGCTTCTACAAACTGCTTTGCATCAAACGGCTGTAGATCATCTAGTTGCTCTCCGACACCAATAAAACGAATGGGTAGTTTCAATTCATTAGCAATACTAAAAATAACACCACCTCTTGCTGTACCATCTAATTTAGTGATTGCCACTCCCGTTAAACCAATTTCTTTATGAAATTGCTTTGCTTGATTTAATGCATTTTGACCAGTAGATGCATCTAATACCAATAAAGTTTCATGAGGCGCTGCTGCATTCAACTTTTGCATCACACGTTTAATTTTTGCAAGCTCTGCCATTAGGTGGCTCTGAGTATGTAATCTACCCGCTGTATCGGCTATTAATAAATCCATATTTTTCGCTGTGGCCGATTGAACAGCGTCATAGATAACTGAAGCGCTATCAGAACCTGTTTTTTGGCGAACAATCGGCACGTGATTTCGCTCTGCCCACACAGCAAGCTGTTCCACCGCGGCCGCTCGAAAGGTATCTCCAGCAGCCAGCATCACACTTTTACCGTGCTGCTGATAATAATGCGCCAACTTCGCAATACTTGTTGTTTTACCTGCGCCATTAATGCCCACCATCAACACAATAAAAGGTTTCGCTGTGTTTATCTCCAGTGGGTTAGCGCAGGGTAACAGCATTTCAGTTAAAGCTTGTTTGAGTGCTTTTAGTAATGCCGTTGAGTTGGCGACTTCCTTTCGAGCAATACGTTTATTTAATGACGCTAAAATTGTTTCAGTGGTATCAATACCTACATCGGCCGAAAGCAAAACTGTCTCTAGTGCTTCCAATAAATCTTCATCTATTTCTTTTTCGCCTAAAAGAACTGTCATCAAACCTTCGGTCAACTGGCTTCGAGTTTTGGTGAGTTTCTTTTTAAGCCTTTTTAAAAATGAATCCGGCCTATTTTCTTCTGTCGGATGATTTTCTATGGCACTTGCTTCTGACTGATTGTCTTGAGCATCATTTTTCTTTTTTTTGGAGAAGCTAAACATTGCGGGAAAATTCTTGTGGGTTGCTATCAGGATACAAGTATTAGACACTAGTCAATCTATTTGTTCAAGTGATGCTATACCTATACTGCGCGCAGTATAGGAAACATGTGCTAGGTTATAAAGCAAGCACTCACTATACTGAACGTTCAACGGTTATATCACTTTGGATGGACACAAATTTTGATTAGATACTTTATAAATCTCTTTTTTTATCTTTTGGCTTGCACCTGTTTCGCCTCGCCTCCTGTCTACGAACATCAACTGCAAAATGGACTTAAAGTTTATGTCATAGAAGATAAGCGGACTCCCATCGTGCTAAATTCAATTTGGTATCGTGTTGGCTCTAGTAATGAGCACAATGGTATAACGGGTATTTCGCATATGTTAGAACATATGATGTTTCGAGGCACCCACCAACATCCGCCCGGTCAGTTTGATGCACTCGTCAATAAAATGGGGGGCGAACAAAACGCCATCACAAGTCATGATCATACGGTTTATTACCAAATTAGTAGCAAAGAAAATCTTTCTAAATTGATGGCGCTTGAAGCCGATAGAATGCGAGGCCTTAAGCTTGACCCATCGCTATTGAATAAAGAAAAGCTTGTCGTTCGAGAGGAGCGACGCATGCGTACAGATGATTCACCTATTGCTCTAGCGCAAGAACAGCTTTGGGCGACAGCCTATAAAAACAATCCCACCCATCACCCTGTCATTGGGTGGGCAAGCGATATTAATAATTACACGTTAGAAAATGTGCAGCGTTGGCATGACGATTGGTATCACCCAAACAATGCATTTTTACTCATTATTGGTGACGTTAATCACCAGGATGTTTTTAAATTAGCAAAACAATACTTTGGTAAAATTCCTTCCAAACCACTGCCACAATTAAAGCCTCGCACTGACAACTCGCCTGCTTCCACGACCGTACAAACTTTGAATATTCCCAGCAAAAATCATTTTGTGCTGGTAAGTTATAGTGTGCCTACATTTGTCACTAGCAAGCATCCAAAAGAAATAGAAGCGCTGACGGTGCTTAATCAGCTCATGGGTGTCGGCTCTGGCTCCCTTTTATTTAATGACTTCGTTTTTAAAAAGAAAATCGCTACCACCGTACAATCTATTTATAGCAGCCCTTTTATGAGACACAACGGCTTGCTCTACACCATTATTTTGCCCGTCGATGACGTTAGTAATCACAAAGTCCTTTCTGTTTTTAATAATCAAATAAATGCTATCAAAAATGGCAAATTCAGCGAAGCAGACCTTAGTCGTGCAAAAAATAGTTTAATTGCGAGTCAAACCTATGAGCTTGATCAATTTGACGGCACACTTCATCAGTATGGCCTTTATCCAATTGCTAATCTTCCTATCCAAAA
>Ga0155588_1070_pt4 | contig 24754 bp, 26 predicted proteins | sample RifCSPhighO2_12_FD_107245 | JGI IMG/M metagenome (GOLD analysis project Ga0155588, IMG submission 107245) | Gammaproteobacteria bacterium RIFCSPHIGHO2_12_FULL_41_15
CCCCATTTTGTTCTAATGTTTGAGAGGAAAGAATTCTTGTGTCTATGAGAGCCTATTTCACCCGCGTTAAAGGTTATTTTAAGCAGCTTCGAAGCAAGCAGGCGGTGCGCCTACCTCGATCGCAACATAATATTAGTCGCCAACAGATCAGTGCCAACGCTTTAAAAGTACTGTATAAATTGCATAAGGCAGGGTTTGATGCTCATATTGTTGGTGGCGGAGTGCGTGATCTTTTACTTAATCGTCAGCCTAAAGATTATGATGTCGTTACGAATGCTACACCCAATCAAATTCGTCGTCTCATTCACAATAGTCGTATCATTGGTCGTCGTTTCAAATTAGTACATGCTTATTTTTACGGCGAAATTATCGAAATTTCAACCTTTCGAGCCAAGCTAACACATCAGCCAGATAAACAGGGTGATATGCCTGATATGGTGATGCAAGATAATACGTTTGGTTCTATGAGCGATGATGCGTTTCGTCGAGATTTTACGGTGAATGCATTATTTTATGATATTAGCGATTTTTCAGTAGTGGATTATACCGGTGGATTGGTTGATCTTGAGCGACGAACCATTCGAGTGATCGGTGATCCAACGATGAGTTTTCATGAAGACCCCGTGCGCATGCTCCGAGCCATTCGTTTGGCCGCTAAATTGAACTTTACGATTGAACCCAAAACAGAGCAGGCCATGTTAAATTCTTTGCCGTTATTAGTGCAGGTGCCACAAGCACGACTTTTTGATGAACTGCAAAAAATCTTTTTCAATGGTTATGCTAAAGTCACATTTGATCTATTAAGACATTATCAAATGTTTGGTATTTTTTTCCCGCAGACCAAAAATGTATTGAATCGAAGAGATGCATTGGCAGAAAAAGCGATGACTTTAATCGATGCAGCACTGAAAGCGAGTGATGTGCGTTTTCAAAAAGATTTGCCGATTAATCCTGGTTTTTTAATGGCTGTTTTTTTATGGCCGGTGGTACAACAAACAATTGAAATGAACAAAGTATCTGATAAAAAATTATTTCAGGCATTGTATGAAGCTATACATACTGTATTGCAGGAGCAATTGGCAGTCTTATTGATTCCAAAACGCTTTACAGCGATGATGCAGTCTATTTGGTTGATGCAATATCATTTAGAGTCTCGGCGTGGTTTGAGAGTGATGCGTATTGTTAATCATCGTTATTATCGTGCTGCGTATGACTTTTTACTTTTGCGTGCGGAGATAGACCAGGTTGATCCTGCACTGGTACAGTGGTGGGAAGCATTTTATGCAATGAATGAAACAAAGCGCCTTGAAATGGTTGCGCAATTACAGAACGCTGGAAAGAAAAGGAAAAAATAATGCAACAAATTACCGTTTATCCAGGTACATTTGACCCCATTACTAAAGGACATGAAAATCTTATTGCACGGGCAGCAAAAATTTTTGATACAGTCATTGTGGGTATTGCAGAAAGTTCTCGCAAATCTCCTTTTTTTGAGATTGATGAACGTATGGAGATGGCTACGCTGGTATTGTCTCGGCATCAAAATGTCGAAGTAAAAAGTTTTGATGGATTGCTGATAGACTTTGTTCATCACTGTAAAGCCAATAGTATTTTACGTGGTTTACGTGCAGTGTCAGATTTTGATTATGAGTTTCAATTGGCGGGAATGAATCGACAAATGGCCCCAGATGTTGAAACGATTTTTTTGCCGGCAACGGAAGCCTATAGCTATATTTCGTCGACAATGGTGCGAGAAATTCTTTCCTTAGGGGGAAATGCTTCGCAATTTGTTGATGCGAGTATTTTAGCCAGATTGCAACGTGTGGTTGAAGGCGACGAGTGAGTTTATGGCACTTAAAATTACTGAAGAATGTATTAATTGTGATGTCTGTGAACCTGTGTGTCCTAATAAGGCCATTTATCAGGGAATCGATATTTATGAAATTAATCCAGATCTTTGTACGGAATGTGTTGGTCATTTTGATGAGCCGCAGTGTGTAGAGATTTGTCCGGTGGATTGTATTCCAAAAAATGAAGCGCAGGTCGAGACGCGAGAGCAGTTGTTGGCAAAGTATCGAAAACTCACCAAAGCATAGGGAAAGTTGCATCCCGCTCTTCACCCCTTTAGAATCAGGCCATCTTTATAAGGAATCCTGTTTTATGCGCATTATTCTTCTTGGCCCTCCTGGCGCTGGTAAAGGGACGCAAGCCCAACAACTTTGCGAACATTTCAATATTCCACAAATTTCCACAGGTGACATGTTAAGAGCGGCTATGAAAGCAGGTAGCGAATTAGGTGTAGCGGCTAAAGCAGTGATGAGTGCAGGCAAGTTGGTGTCGGATGATATCATCATTGACCTTATAAAAAAGCGTATTTGCGATCCAGATTGTCAAAATGGTTTTTTATTTGATGGGTTTCCAAGAACGATTGCGCAAGCGAACGCAGTGCGTGAAGTGGGTATTAAAATTGATTGGATCGTTGAGCTTAAGGTGCCAGATAATTCTATTGTTGAACGTATGAGTGGTCGATTAATGCATCAGACCTCTGGGCGTGTTTATCATACTCGATTTAATCCCCCAAAAAAGGCTGGATTTGATGATGAAACAGGTGAACCGCTTGTGCAACGAGAGGATGACAAGGAGGAAACCGTACGCCAACGTTTGCAGGTGTATCGTGAACAAACAGAACCATTGGTTCGATATTATACCAATTGGATTGAAACGAATGACTCTCAAGCGCCCAACTTTATCAGCTTGTCTGGTGAAGGAAGCGTTCATGCTGTGAGTCAGCGTATTTTAAACGCATTGGAGGCCAAACCATGAAGGTAGTTAACGCAACGGCTGATAATTTTGATGAATTAATTAGTCGTCATGAGTTTGTGGTGATTGATTTTTGGGCGCCTTGGTGTGCGCCCTGCAAAGGGTTTAGTCAAGTCTGTGCTGAATTGTCCGAAGATTATAAAGACATTACTTTTCTCGCGATTAATATTGAAGATCAAAAAACATTAGCAAAAGAATTTGAAGTTCGCTCAGTGCCTTGGGTGATGATTATGCGTAAACGCGTGTTGCTTTACGCAGATTCAGGGGCGTTATCAAAATCTAGTTTAGTGGAATTGATTGAACAGGCTAAAGCAGTTGATGAATCTACTTTGCAGTCATCGTCTGAAAAATAATTAAAATTAATGCTAGGGAGTGTCAATGAAATCTAAAATGAATTTAGTTTGTCTTGTTTCGTTATTCGCTGCTGCAATGGGTATGGCATCAACACCCACGCCGGTTGGTACATGGAGAACGGTAGATCCTAAAACTGGACTAACAACTTCTTATATTAAAATGATTGAAAACGATCATATTTTAACAGGTAATGTAGTGAAAATATTTGAGGTTAGCGGTCAAAAAGTCACGGACATTTGTCATCACTGTCCAAATGGTAAAGATGGTCAACGTGTTTTAGGGTTAGGTATTATTTGGGATATGCATTGTCAGGGTAGTGTTTGCAAAAAAGGTCGTATTTTAGATCCGCGTGATGGTGATGTCTATCATGCACAATTATCTGTAGCCGATGACAATAAAACCATGCATCTGCGTGGTTATATTTTGTTGCCATTATTTGGACGAACGCAAGATTGGTATCGAGTCGCTTAATATGCATGACAGTATGATTTTTTCATTATTCATTATTTTTACCGGTGCTGCCATTATGTCAACCTTGGCGTTGTATACGAGTCAATCGTTGCTTGTGGCTTATATGCTGTTGGGTGCCATCATTGGGCCTTCGGGACTGAGATGGGTGACTGATGCCGACATGATTAAACATACGGGTGATATTGGTATTTTATTTTTATTGTTTTTGCTGGGGTTGCATTTGCCACCGCAAAAACTATTACATATGCTGCGAAAAATTACGCTGGTAGGCGTGATTAGCTCTTTTATCTTTGCGGTGGTAGGTTATTTAATTGGTTTGTTTTTTGGTTATACTCAAACAGCATCGATTGTGATTGGTGTGGCTATGATGTTTTCTTCTACTATTATAGGGATTAAGTTATTGCCAACCACGGTTCTGCATCATCAGCACACAGGTGAGGTAATGATTAGTGTGCTGTTATTTCAAGATTTAATTGCCATTATTGTATTGCTGTTATTGCATGGTGCGAGTACCTCCGGTTTTGTTTTGTCTGATATGTTGTTGGTGCTGGTGGCTTTGCCGCTATTTTTATTATTTGCTTTTGCATTTGAACGCATTATTTTATTGCGATTGTTTTCAAAATTTGATCGTATTCGTGAATATATGTTTTTACTCTCGATTGCTTGGTGTTTGGCATTATCTCAACTTGCGGCCTATGTTGGTTTAACGGATGAAATAGGTGCTTTTATTGCAGGGGTTGCTTTGGCGTCTAGCACGGTTGCTTTATATATTGCAGAAAGTTTAAAGCCGGTTCGAGATTTTTTTTTGGTGATGTTTTTCTTTTCCGTTGGTGCGAGTTTTAATTTGGCTTTTTTGTCGAAGGTTATTATTCCAGCTTTAGTGCTCTCTGTTTTGATGTTGGCATTAAAGCCGGCAGTTTACGGTTATTTGCTGCGTAAAGTGAGTGAGTCTGATAAGACTTCTTTAGAGGTGGGATTTCGTCTCGGGCAGGTCAGTGAATTTTCTTTGATTATTTCCTATGTCGCATTAGAAGGTGGTTTGATTAGTCAAGTGGCTGCTTATTTGATTCAAGCGACGACCATCATTACCTTTGTCGTTTCATCGTATTTGGTGGTGATGCGATACCCTACACCCATTGCTATGTCGGATAAATTGAGAAGAGACTAGTACGCCATCCAATTAATTCTGTCACCCTTGATGTAAGGATAAAGGTTAAAAACCTACCCTGTCATCAAATCAGCCTGATAGAATTAATGGGATGGCGTACTAGTGCCTCGTCAATATTAAATTTACGAGTTGTTTGCCACTGTCATCCCGCGTTGTTTACTATCGTCATCCCGCGGCTTGACCGCGGGATCTAAGAAATCTTGATAAACTAGATCCCGCGGTCAAGCCGCGAGATGACGAAGCCTTAACCGAATTACTTGAAAATCAAATATTGATGAGGCACTAAGGAACGTTTGCAAAATAACTTTTACAACTCGGTATCACATATCAATTAAATTAAAGTTGTAAAACTTATTTCGTCAACGATTACGACTTTTTTTGTTAGTGTTTTGTCTAGTTTTACAGAGATTTTTTGGTATAGGGCGGGACAATGGTGGGGTGTTCATTTAAAAATTCAGCCAGTCCTTCGTTTCTAAGCTGGCAGGCAAAGCAGTTTTCACAGCCTAATTCAGGTATGCCGCGATAGCACGTCACTGTCTGTATTAATAAATAATCTAAAACACCGAGCGAATGCCCTAATTCCATCGTTTGTTTTTTAGTCATTTTGATGAGTGGTGTGCGTATTTCAAATTGAGGATTACCTAAATCGATACGCATAATTTCCTGCATAAGATCCATATAGTGTCTCGTGCAGTCCCTGTAACCAGAGTTAGCCGACTCGACTTCGATGACGCCCATGTAGATACAGTGAGCGCCAAGATGGTCAGCATGAATGCTACCGAGTCGCGCCATGAGTCCATTGCGGCCGGTCACTAACGTGTTGGGTTCGCCATTTGAGTTGTAAGCTATCTCAGCATTTTTATCCATTAGCGCATTGCAGGTAATTTTTTGTAAACAATCGATGGGTAATTCAACATGCTCAACCTGCCATTCTTTGCAAATGGCGCTTGCACGTTCGAGCTCGAGTGAATGACGTTGGCCATATTTAAATGACAGACTTAATACATTGTTGTTCCCAAATTCTTTGATGGCGACAGCTAAACATAAGGAAGAGTCCATGCCGCCTGAATGAATAACAACAGCTTTTTTGTTCATACAAGGTAGCCTTGGGTTTTGTTTTGTATGCGCATGGTACTTTCATGAGGGGTAGAGAGTAAATAGCTCTAAACGCTGCCGATTAACTTGCCCACTTTAATAGACAGTAATCACTGCATATCACATTGCCCCATAGCATTTTCTGCTCAGCGGCAGAGAGTTCTACTTCTTCACAAAGTAGCGGCCAATATTTTTGAGTCTGTTCTAGCTGCATATTTATGATGTCTTTTGCATACTGCAGGTTAAGTAAAAATTTATCGTGTATGGATAATGCATTTGTTAATGTAGAAAAATTGCCTTCAGATCCCCCAATCGCCATAGCTTGGGTGGCTTCTTGTCCTGTTCTTAATTGAGGGCATAGGTCATAGGCTGGAGATAACACAAGGTGATTTCCGTCCCAAAGGGCTGAGTGATTTCGAGCATGGTCATCAGTATTGCCACAAATAATATTAAAAACGAGTCGCTTGAAAAGTTCTTCAAGTGTTTTTTGAGGTTTAAAAAAATGCTGGCGAATAATATCAGCCAAATCACGATAGCTTGCATATCTTGCTTCCATTTCATTGAGGCCCAGTAAGCTTAATCCGCTAAGTATATTATGGCGCTGCCATCCGTTTTTATTTCGCGTGCGATCAAAACGTTCTATGAGCAGTATGTCTCGACCATGTGCCGAAATATATTCAACATTTGCAACATCGATGCCTATTTGTTTTGCAAGCTTCATAGCAATGTATTCAGATTTGATGATGGGATATAAGTCTGTTGAGACTGAAAATTTTGCAATACAGTTTTTTTCCGCTTTTTCCAATGTGCATTTTGGTCTCGCACCGCCAATACTGGTGCCATGTAGCAATGCCGGTATCAGTTCGGGACTGAACTGTTTATTGCTTTCTATAATACTGGCTAAATCATCAATCACACTCATGTTGTCTAATTTATTTTCTCTAGAAATGTAGGCTTCTGATGAAGCTTGAAAATCAAGTGCACCAATGCGGTTGCTGCCAGATAGCAGGAGAAAATCAATTTCGTTCGCATTGAGCGTGGGGTGTTGGTAGTGAATAAGTCGTCGACCCCAAGCATCTGGACTAGCGTCCCGCAAACACGAGTGGATATCGTTCATACCTGTAGGGACGAATGTACCCGATTGTAATGGAAGTTCGAAAGCTGACAGTGCAATAGCATCACTACGCGCGCGATAAGATTGGCTGTAGGTAAAGCAATATTTATTTTCAGCTAATGCAATCTTGCCAGCAACGACAGGGGTTATTTGTTCTGGTAACCAAATCCAGATAAAGCATTCAGTGTGATTATTGTTTTTAGAAATCATCGTCTAGCTCGATTTTTTTATTATGTGTGCGTGCGGGGAGTAATGCGTTAAATCCCTCCAGTGCTGCTTGCCATTTTTGTAGTGAATTAATTTGGCCAGAGAGGAGTGGTATGCCAACAATGTAGGCAGCTTCGAATACTGCTGCAATGACAACGGTTTTATGGCCGGTTTCAATCTTTCTAATGGTTTTAACGTTGACGCCAAGTCGTTCTGCCAGTTCGAGTTGAGTCATAGATTGCGATTTTCTGGCAGTTTTAATCATGCTTCCTAGAGTTGAAATCGCGGTTTCGGTAATGCGAGAGACGACGAGCTTTGGCATAATGCCCCTTATAGTGCACTTTAATGTGGTTAAGGGCAATTATAGCGGATATTTTTGGCTTGTGAAGTTTAATTAAATCGGAGTGAGAGGATTCGAACCTCCGACCCCTGCCTCCCGAAGACAGTGCTCTACCAGGCTGAGCTACACTCCGTTAATAGTTTCGCGCAATCGCAAATTGTGCAAGATCAATTAATGCTTGTTGATATTTTGATGACGGGACAAATTGTAAATGATCGATAGCCGCTTTTGTATAACTTTCTGCAACCGTTAAAGCTTGTTCGGAAGCGTTAGTTTTTTTTATCACTTGAATAATGTCTAAAAGTTGTTCGGTCGTTACTATTTCATCTTGTTGCAGCACGTTGGCAATCATTTTTTTATCACTGACGCCACATTGTTTGAGTGCAAAAATAAGAGGTAGAGTGAGTTTGCCTTCTGATAAATCATCTCCCACACTTTTGCCTAGTAGATGAATGTCAGCCGAATAATCGAGCACGTCGTCCGCGATTTGAAATGCGATACCGAGGTTGCGGCCATACAGACGCAGTGCATTAATTTGGGTTGGATTAAGATTGCCGAGCAGGGCGCCAATATGACTGGCAGCTTCAAACAGCATGGCTGTTTTATATTGGATGACATTTATATAGCGAGCCTGCGTGAGTTCAAGATCTGCAATATTCAAGAGCTGTAGCACTTCACCTTCGGCAATTATGTTAGTTGCATTGGCGAGGACTTTCATGACAGGTACATTGCTGCGTGTAGCAAGCACTTGAAAGGCGCGAGAATACAAAAAATCACCAACGAGAATACTGGAGTGGTTTCCCCAGCGTTCATTAGCAGTTTGACGCCCTCGTCGCATGCGAGATTCATCAACAACATCGTCATGTAGCAAGGTGGCGGTATGGATAAACTCAATGACAGTCGCGAGTTCGAGATATTCTCGATTGCCTTGGGTGCCGGCTGCCCGTGCTGACAAGATAACCACTAAAGGGCGAAGTCGTTTGCCACCACTATTTATAATGTATTGAATGACTTCTTGGATAAATGGAATTTTAGATTGCAGTTGCTCTTGTAATAAATGGTCAAGTTGATCGAAGTCAGTCGCGACGAGCTGTTGAATATTAGCGAGCAGTGCTGTGGCGTCTTGGGTGTCAGTTATCATGATAGGTTAGTCGGTTAGTCCGTTGCGGCGACTATGCTAGGAGGCAGAGTGGGGTAGTGTCAAGGAGATTGTTGACATTGCACTGCGCGCAGCCACAAAATTTAAGTTTTAATATTTTTATTACCCGCGTCAGAGTGGCAGGCGGCTCCCAAAAGAAAAAGCACGGATTTCAACTATGTTAAGAAATGTCAGGGTAAGAATGATCGAAGCTAAGCCAGAGTCTCAGGGAGTAGTATGAGTTCTCTTGCCGCCCTAATAGAGTTCTCATGATTTAACGGATTTTTGTCTCACTTCCGCTGGCACAGAGGGCTCTGCAGCTTTAAATGACTCGCATTTTGGGCAGTGTCGATGACGACAAGCGTTGTAGCTGCTCTGTCTAGCGCCACAGCGATCACACTCATCGACATGATCGCCTGAAATGTTAGTGCGACAGTTTCGAATGGTATTCATGACCTTGGTTCTACAATAGTCAAATTTTAGCTTGCAGTTAGAGGCGTTTTTCCTTAGAATCCCCGATCTTATATTTAGAAGAGGCAGATCATGTACGCGATCATCAAAACCGGCGGCAAGCAGCACAAAGTTCAAGAAGGTGATATTGTTCACATTGAAAAACTTGCTGAGGAAATCGGTAATCAAGTCGAGTTTAAAGAAGTTTTTCTAGTAGGTAATGGTGCTGACATCAAAGTTGGTGCGCCTACACTAGCGAATGCCAAAGTGACTGCTGAAGTCGTTGATCAATTTCGTGGTGATAAAATCAAAATTATCAAGTTCAGACGTCGTAAGCATTCTATGAAGCGTCAAGGTCATCGCCAGTATTTGACTGCGGTGAAAATCACTAAAATTGAAAGTTAAGTAGATTATCTGGGAGTAAAAATATGGCACATAAGAAAGCCGGTGGTAGTACCAGTAACGGGCGCGATTCGGAATCGAAGCGACTGGGTCTTAAAAAATTTGGTGGTCAGCATGTGGTTCCAGGTAATATTATCGTACGTCAACGTGGTACGCATTTTCATGTCGGTGATAATGTTGGAATTGGTAAAGATCACACTGTTTATGCACTTATTGAAGGTAAAGTTCAGTTTGGGCGTAAAGGCCCTAAACAACGTCGAGTTGTGAGTGTGATTGCTGCTACACAAGAGCAAGCTTAATAGCTATCTGATTGTTGCGATTTGCAGGGTGCTTCGGCACCCTTTTTTTTGGATGAGCCTTATGAAATTTGTCGATGAAGTAGAAATTAATGTGATAGCGGGTCATGGTGGCAATGGTTGTTTGAGTTTTCGCCGTGAAAAATTTATCCCAAAAGGTGGGCCCGACGGTGGTGATGGTGGTGATGGTGGTAGTGTTTATCTCCAAACGGTGCAAGGCCTGAATACGTTAGTGGATTTTCGCTATGAAAAACGTTTTCGTGCCGAACGCGGTCAGGGTGGCATGGGAAGACAAAAAACAGGTAGGAAAGGTGATGATTGCTATATTCGCGTGCCAATAGGAACGTTGGTTTATGATGCGCTGACGGGTGAGCAAATAGCAGACATGGTAGAGGCAGGGCAAGTTATTTGTGTGGCGCAGGGTGGTAAGCGTGGTCTGGGTAATATTAATTTTAAGAGTAGTGTGAATCGTGCGCCTCGAAAAATCACAGTAGGCAAACCAGGTGAAGAGCGTCAGTTACGGTTAGAGCTGAAGTTATTAGCAGATGTTGGTTTAGTGGGATTGCCCAACGCAGGTAAATCGACTTTTATTGCAGCGGTTTCTAATGCTCGTCCCAAGATAGCAGATTACCCTTTTACAACACTGTACCCTCAGTTAGGTGTCGTTAGTACAGACGTGGGTAAGAGTTTTGTGGTGGCAGATATTCCAGGTTTGATAGCAGGTGCCGCACAAGGTGCTGGCTTAGGTATTCAGTTTTTAAAACATATTCAGCGCACCAGTGTGCTATTACATGTAGTAGATATTGCGCCAGTGGAAGGAAGTGATCATCCCGTCGAAGCCTTTCGTGCGGTTGAAGCAGAATTAAAAGCGTTTGGTCATCATTTGATAGAAAAGCCGCGCTGGTTGTTGGTCAATAAAATTGATCTGCTACCTGAAGAAGGGCGTCAGTCTGCGATTAATGCGTTCGTTAATGCGCTTGGTTGGACAGGACCGGTTTACGGAGTATCGGCAGTGGCTGGTGAAGGGTTAAGGCAGCTCTGCTTTGATTTGCAGGCGCAGGTTTCAGCGGCAATACAGAGTGAAGCATGAAAGAAATGTGTGAAGCATGGAAGAGGTGCGTGAAGCATGGAAGAGATGTGTGCAGCGTGAAAGGAATGTGTGAAGCATGAAAGGAATGTGTGAAGCGTGAAAGAGATGCGTGCAGCATGGAAGAGATGTGTGCAGCGTGAAAGGAATGTGTGAAGCATGAAAGGAATGTGTGAAGCGTAGAAGAGATGCGTGAAGCATGAAAGGAATGTGTGAAGCGTAAAAGAGATGCGTGAAGCGTAAAAGAGATGCGTGAAGCATGAAAGAAATGTGGCTTTGAAAAATTGCTCCGCTGCGCATTTATTAGTGAGGATAGCGTACCGCCATCCTCAAAAAGTGCGCAGCGACCGTGATGATCTTTTAAAATAACAGAAAAACGTTAAGCGATTGCTTTTAACCGTTTAACCAAACGGCTTTTCATGCGAGCGGCTTTATTAGCATGAATGAGTTTTTTGTTAACGAGTTTATCAATTTGACGGACTGCAACACTGAAAGTATCAGTGGCGTCTTGTTTGTCGCCTATTTCTGCTAGCTTATTCACTTTTTTTACAAAAGTACGCATGCGCGAGCGTAAGCTACTGTTATGCAAAGTTCGTTTAACACGTTGGCGAGCACGTTTTGCTGCTTGTTTAGAATTAGCCAAGGGATTTGCTCCTACTACTATATAATATTGACTATCAATTAAATTTTTCCAGGCGCGCAGAATGCCTTGAAATACCGTTCCTGTCAAGCGGGAGTCTTTTCATATGGGAGTCTTTTCATGATTCAGGGTCTACGCATGAACTTTAAAAACCGTCATTGCGAGCACCCTAATTTCGCTCCTCGCAATGATGAGATGGACTCGCCCCTTTTATTAACGGCATCTTGCGTGCCATAAAAAAGCTATTATGCTTAATTAGAAACCAATAACGGTTAAAGGAGCGAGTTGCGAGAAATATTACAATAATTGGGATAGATATTGCAATGACGAGAACCCTAATTTCGCGCCAGCGACTAGTTACGAAGATTGCGATGCAGTTTGAATATCTTTTCGATAAATCATGCTAGGCCAACTCACTGAGCGAAGACAGTCGTAAGCATATTGGCTTGCGGTGTGACTCTCTTCTGCCCATCCGGTTGCACAAAATACACGACTGGCTCCCGTTAGTAACTGCTTGTCCATGCGTTTCGTACCAGCGTGAAATAGCTGGCTTTTAGTGTGATCATATTGATCAGAGGTTTTAATTGTTTCGCCTGTTTGTGTATGGCTTGGATAGCCTTGGCTAGCGGCAATGACAGCGACACTGTTAATTTTAGAATTAATGACATTGCGCTGTTGTGATAGTTGGTTGTATTTAGCAGCGATGCATAGATCGATTAAATTTGCATTGAGACGCGGTAAAAGGACTTGTGTGTCAGGATCACCCAGTCGACAATTAAAATCGAGCACCTTGAATTCACTCCCATTTGTTTTGACTAAAGTTGTGCTAAGAAAGCCAAAGTAAGCGTTGCCTTCTGCAGAGAGTGCAGTGATGGTGGGATTGATAACTTCAGTCATGACTTTGTCTATGTCTTGCTCAGTAATCATGGGTGCTGGTGAACATGCTCCCATTCCGCCAGTGAGCACACCCTGATTGTTTTCTAGTAAATGTCGATAATTAGTCGAGGTTGAAATAGGCAAGGTGATAGTGCTATCTGTTAGTGTCGTTAGCGTAAATTGATGGCCTTCGATGAACTCTTCAATCAAAATTTTCATTGGCGTGTTGTTTGAATGATTTTTTGAAAAAAGTTGTTTGATCAGATGACTGGCTTCTGCTTCATTAAAAATTTTATAAATTGCTGGAATCGTTGTTGGGTCGTCTGGTTTTATAATAATGGGAAAAGATCGTGTTTTAATAAAGTTTAGTGCAGCAAGTTCATCATGAAAAATGGAATAATCTGGACTGGGTATTTGATGTTGTGTCATAAAACTTCTGACAAAGCTGACACTCGTTTCTAACTGAGCGGCTTGCGCAGAAGGGCCAAAGCAAGTGGTATTAGAAAGCGCAAGCGCATCATTCAAGCCAGCACTAAGAGCCGCTTCGGTATTGACGAAGCAGAAATCAATTTGATTCTGGCTAACAAAGTGAGTGATGCGATGAATGTTGTTGCCACTGATTTCAAGATTTTTGGTTTTTGGAATTTCAGCGCTCCCACCATTGCCTGGTGCAGCCCAGATACTGGTGATTTTGTTTGATTGAGCGAAGTGCCAGCATAGCGCATGTTCACGAGCGCCTTTGCCAATAACAAGTATTTTCATCAGGTCCATCTTCTTTTGGGAAAATCGCCAACCCTAGATAACAGAAATAATTATTATTAGTTTGTTGTGTAGGGTTGGCTGAAGTCATTTGATATAGGTTAGATTAGATTAGTCTAATTCGTACATGGCCATTTTTTTGCGTAATGTACCACGACTAATGCCTAAAATTTTTGCTGCGCGGCTCTGGTTACCACGAGTATATTGTAAAACAATTTTGATTAGAGGAACTTCTACTTCGCGCATCACTAAGCGGTGCAGATCAGCAGGTTCTTGGCCATCGAGTTGAGCGAAATATTGTTGTAGTGCTTGGCGCACATATCCGCGTAGTGACTGATCTTTAATGACAGATCTGGTTTCTGGTGCTAGAGAAATGACATCTCTATTTTGTACTGTAACTGCCAAGATATGACTCCTTCATGTTAAATTAAGGTCTATGTAAACTACGAGTCCAGTTCGAATGGACGGCCATTATAGCACTGGCTTAAAACAGTACAAGATGCTTTTGTCATTTATTTGTAACTTTAGAAAAACTTAATTTTTTATTAATATTGTGGCGAGGCGAGGTATAGGTCGTTGCGAGCACCCTAGCCCTCTGGGGGCAAACATCAGCAAAGAACTTTTTTGATATATAATCCTAGAATCAATGGGGAAGTTCTTTGAGAGCAGCGCAGTGACGAAGCAAAATCCCCCTAAAATTTGAGCACGTTTTTTCGCAATGAAGCGCTTTAGCCAGCAGCCACTTTTCCGCCAGGACGCCTTTTATCCATCACACCTTTTAATTGCCCGTTGGAATGCTCGATTGCAGTTACGCCGCCCCAGTAAGCATATTTATAGTTTGAGCCAAAGTGGATAGGGAATCCGAGTTGTCTGAGTTTGGTCAAGCTGTCTTGGGGAACACCGTTTCTTTCTATATTAATATAGGATTGATTACTGCCAGAATGATAGCGTCCTAAATTAATAGATTGGGCGAGAGACATGTGGTGATCAATTCGATTTTCTAGCATTAAAGCGAGTTGGGTTGGAATAGTGGGGCCACCTGGTGTGCCAACCACTAAAAATAGCTGGCCATTTTTGGTGATGATGGTGGGTGACATGCCGCTGGCGGGTCTTTTGCCAGGTGCAAATGCATTGGGTGATTGTGAAGGTAATAACGGCGTGCCGGTTTGGCTCATCGCAAAATCAATATTTTCATTATTTAAAAAGAAACCTAAATGATCGGGTGTTGTGCCTCCACCGAAAAATAAATTTAAAGTGTAGATCATCGATACCGCGTTGCCTTGTTTATCTACCACAGAAATAGCGGTTGTATTTAAACTTTCATATTGTGGTTTATGAGTCATGTGAAAAGCTTTGCCCTGTTTAATTTTATTGGCAATTTGTGCAGCATGCTGTTGAGAGAGTAAATAATTATAAGGAATTTTAATAAAGGCAGGATCACCAATATATTTTTGTGCGTCAGCAGACGCCGCATTCATGGCATCAATATTAATAGCCATGGCTTGCGCTGAAAAAGGTTTATAGTTGGCAATAGGAAATTTGGAAAGAATGTTCATGATTTCGCATAGTTCAACACCACCATAACTGGGCGCGGGTGTTGTATAAATATCGTAGCCTCGATAACGGCAATGTAATGGTTTGACTTCTTGAATAGTATATTGAGCAAGATCCGTTTGATTCAGAGGTGCGTGTTCTTGTCGCATTGCTTGAGTTAAATGTTTGGCGATGGTGCCGTGATAAAAAGCATAGTCTTTTGAAGTGGCAATTTGTTTGAGTGTTTGCGCGAGTTCAGGTTGTACTAAACGACTGCCCGCAGATAATGTGTTGCCGTGATTTAAATAGATATTGCGTAGTTGAGCGTATTTTAGAAAATGTTTTTTACCTTCATTTAAAAAAACAACATCACCGGCGGTGAGTTTATAACCGTCTTGCGCATAGTGAATTGCAGGTTGGATAAGTTTGGAAACGGACAGAGTGCCGTAATGGTTTTCCGCATAATTTAATCCGGCAACGGTGCCTGCAGTGGCAGAATCAGAATAGACCTCATGTAGATTTTGAGGGTGTAGGTAGATATTGTTTCTGGTTGCAAGCAGAGGCGCTTTTTCTCTGAAATCAATCACTCGAGTTTTACCGTTTGCTAAACGGATAATCATAAAGCCACCGCCATCAATATTTCCGCAGCTTGGGTGAGTGACCGAGAGGGCATAGCCCATAGCAACTGCAGCATCAACGGCGTTGCCCCCCTGCCTTAATATGCTAGCACCTGTATCGGCAGCCAGGTGTTGTGCAGAAACAGCCATGCCAGATTCGACACCGACAGTGACATTATGTTGTTGGCTGCAGGCCGTGAGTAGTCCGAAAGAAAGTATTAAAGGCAGGCGATTTATTCGCATCTCTAAATTCCTTTTTATAATGCTATGTTAAAACTAGTGTCCCGCTACCAAGTTTTCGAGTTCTTCTAAGTGTTCTTGCTCATCACGAATAATATCTTCGATAGTGCGATGCAAAATAATATTATCAGCAGGAATATTTTTGAGGATGGCGAGATAGGCTTTAATAGCATGCTTTTCTTCAGCGATATTGATGTTTAACATTGTTTCGAGGTTGTCGCCGTGCTTGAGATCATCGGCTGAGACTTGCATACTCGGCACGCCGCCTAAGGTGATAATGCGATCACGCAGCATTTCGGCGTGCATGATTTCATCGCCAGCAATTTCTTTGAAGCGGGCAGCAACAGCTTCGGCGTAGGGACCTGAGACCATGGCCGCATGTGTGGCATAACGAATAGCACAAGCATGTTCTTGTTCTAGGACTTTATTTAAGAGATCGATGAGTTGATTAGCCATAGGAGATACCTTTTTATCAGTTGATTGAATCAATTAATTGAACTAGATTAAATGATGAAGATGAGATCAGCAAGTTTATATCAGAAGGATCAAGCATGAAATCAAATACAGGCCTCAATAGTAAAGAAAGCTCAAACCTTATAGACCATATCCTGAATAAATTTACATTAGATATGTTACAAAATAATAATGCTGCCGGTGAGATATTCGAAAGCATTAAACAATATCCCGATCATTATTTATTAAACTGTTATGTGGCGAGTTTATATTTATATGCACAAACCGATGAAATGGTTTTGAACGCAAAAAATCATTTATCGGTTGCTAAAAATCAATTGTTCTTGGCATCGGTAAGAGGAAAATACCTTTTTGAAGCGTTAGATAACTGGGCAGAAGGTCATTATTATTCTGCCATTGATCATTTTTCTCGACTGCTTCAGGAATTTCCAGAAGATTTATTATCATTAAAATACGCAGAATGGTTGTTTTATGTGATTGGCCAGCAATTTGCTTCTGAACAATTTTGTCGGCTATGTGAGGTAATAGCCTCTCACCACAAAGAGAACCCTTATTTTTTATCCGTTTATTCTTTTGCATTAGAGTTAAATGGACAACGCGAACCTGCGATGACGCTAGCCAAAAAAGCATTATCTATTAAACCTGATCTAGTATGGGCGCAGCACACAGTCGCACACGTGCATCTCATGACCGGTCAGATAGAGGTAGGGATTCAGTTTTTACAATCGATGCAAAAGAATTGGCAAAATCTTGTACCCACGCTGAAATCGCATATGAATTGGCACTTAGGGTTACTCTATGTGGCGAATCGAGAGGAAACACTTGCAATGCAATTGTTTAAATCGGCTATTTGGCGTGCGGATAGCAGCGTTGCTTCTGTATTAGTGCAACAGGATGCGATTATGTTTTTATGGCGCATGGCTATTGCAGGTATGCCTCAAGCGGACTATTGGTCAATTGTATTAGAAAAATCATTACCCAATCTTAATCAATTTTATATGCCGTTCAATTCGGTTAATTATATTTATCTTTGCGGTAAAAATAATCGCTCTGATTTGGTAGAGCAGATATTGAATAAAGCAAATCGCCATGCACAAACTTTAAATGCTGTTGAAAAAAAAGTTTGGTTGAATGTAGGTATTCCTTTCATGCAAGCAGTCTATGAATTTTCAATGGAGCAGTATCAAATAGCAGTGGATTTAATGGCGCCGATTATTGCTGAAGTTTTTTGTATGGGCGGTAGTGATGCAGAGGATGAGCTTTATCAAATGACCTATTGCTGTGCGCTATTAAAGCTCGGCAAACTAGACGTAGCAAAACAACATTTTAATCAATATTTACCGCATTATAGTGACAGCGCGCTTGCGGCTTATTGGTTGTAATTTTGAGAGCTCGGAAAATATGTGATACTGCGTGCGGTCATAAACTTAAATTGGTGACCGCGCAGTATCACTTCTATTGATTACAATTTTTTATGAGCCAGCACTTGCTGCAAATGCGTTGTGAATGGCTTCGCACCCATCTCTCCAATGATTCGATAGGATTTCAGTTCATTACCTTTGGTATCAAAAAAAAGAATGGTCGGTGGTGCGATGACATCATATTGTTTTAATATTTTCTGGTTTGAGAGGTTGTCGTGAGTGACATCAACTTGTAACAATATAAATTGCTTGAATAGTTTTTTGATCTCAGAATCCGAAAAAGTAAACTTTTCCATTTCTTTACAAGACACACACCAGTCAGCATAAAAGTCGAGCAGAATAGGTTTGTTTTGCACTTTTGCGTCGGCAAGATAGTGGTTTAGTTCTGTGATTGTATTGATACGTTTAAATAGTGTGTGTTCAGCGTCAGAGTGATGACCTTGTAGAAACGCCAATGGTTTGAATGGGTCTGAGCCTCCAGAAGCTGCGCTTAATAATAAAGCAGTACCATAAATTAATAATGTCCAACCTAAAGTGAGTTTCGTGTAAATCAATCCATTTTTTTTAGGATGACTGGAGAGCGTGCCCATAAATATAGCGCTACCAATGGCCAGTATGCCCCATAAAGCGAGTGTAGCAGGTCCTGGCAAAATTCTGGCAAGCATCCAAATTGCCACGCCCAACATCATGACACCCAAAATATGTTTGATCGTGTTCATCCAAGTGCCCGTTTTAGGTATAAATCGACCTTCGAGTCCACCGATAATTAATAAGGGCAAACCCATACCAATTCCCATGCTATAAAGTGCAATGCCACCGAACCAAACATTACCGGTCTTACTGATAAAACCGAGTGTGCCAACTAAGGGAGCTGTGACACAGGGCGATAAAATTAAAGTAGATAAAACACCCATGAGAAAAGCGCCGACAAACGAACCACTTTTTTGTTTATTACTGAGTTTGTGGGCATGATGATGAAAAAAATTCGGTATTTTTAATTCGAATAATCCAAACAAAGAGAGTGCCATGGCTACAAATAATAAACTGAATAAGCCGATAACAAGAGGCGTTTGTAAGGCGGCTTGGATATTTTTGCCGATCATCGCAAAAATAACGCCGAGAATAGCGTAGGTGATTGCCATGCCCTGCACATAGGCGAGCGATAACAAGAAGCCTTTGAAAATTTTTTTTTGACCATTTTGACCAATGACAATGCTTGAAACAATTGGCACCATAGGTAAAACACAGGGTGTAAAAGCAATGAGTAGGCCAATGCCTAGAAAAGTAAAAATCATAGAAAAAATATTTTGTTTGCTGAGTAATTGCGTAACCTTGTCTTGTGGTGCCGTCGCGGCACTGGTCATTGCAGTAGCAATGTCAATCGCAACGGGTTGCATTGGCTGCATATAAGGACCATTTAAATTGAGTGTGAAAACTTTTTCGGTGGGTGGATAACAGAATTCATTTTCAGAGCAGCCTTGGTAGTTCACTTTAAAGCTGATTTGATCTCCTTTGTTATAGATGATGGGAATGCCAACTTGCACTTCATTTTTATAAGCCTGGTAATTGCCGATTAAATTATTGTGTCGAGTAATACCGGTGGGTCGTAGTGGTTGGCCGAGACGTGTTGTGCTGGGGTTTGCAGGTGAAACGTGTAAGCGGTCGCGGTAAAGATAATAGCCCTTAGCAATTTGCCACTGCACAATAATAGTTTGTTTGTCTTTAATCAGAGCGGTGGGCTGATAGGCCTCATCCGCGGGTAAAGGCTCAGGTTGTGCAAAGGTCAGTTGGCAGAGAATGATCAAAATGCTTATGCCAAGGCACGTGAAAATTTTCTTCATTGGTTAGTATGCCTTGGCAAATACTGTTAATTTTCCGTCTTCACGTCCCGTAAAAATACATCGTCCTGTTTTTTCTTTATAAGCAAAAGGCATGCAGCGAGTTGTGACTTTTAAATCATCTTTCAATTGTTTCTCAATTTTTTCGTCTTCGACAAAATAAGCGACAACAAAACCTGTTTGCTTTTTGAAAAAATCATAAAAAGCTTCTTGACTGTCAACGGTGATCGTATTCTTTGTTTGAAAAGTTTTGGCGCGTTCAAAAATACTGTTTTGCATTTCATCTAATTGAAGTGTCAATGCATCAATAAATGTCTCTTGATCAACGGCTGTTCGCTCTTTATAAGGTTTGTGTCGATACCCAACAAAGACGGCATTGTTTTCCACTTCGCGCGGACCGACTTCGATACGCACGGGCACACCTTTTTTAACCCAATGCCAAGCTTTAGTGCCCGTCGTTTCATCGGACGTATCGATCTTTACCTTGATGGGTTGATCGTGGTATTTCAATGTACGCAATGTAGCGGCAAGTTTTTCACAATAAGCGAGAATGTTTTCGGCATCACCCTTGTGCACCGTTGGCAGGATCACAATATGTGTGTGAGCAATGCGAGGCGGAATAATTAAACCATCATCATCAGAGTGCGTCATGATTAATGCGCCAATCAGGCGAGTAGAAACACCCCAAGAAGTTGTCCAAGCGAAATGTGCCTTATTGTCTTTATCTAAATATTTAATTTCGAAAGTTTTGGCGAAGTTTTGGCCCAAAAAATGTGATGTACCCGCTTGTAACGCTTTGCCGTCTTGCATCATGGCTTCAATAGTATAAGTATTGTCTGCACCAGGAAATGTTTCACTTTTGGTTTTTTCACCCTTAATAACAGGAATGGCTAAAATCTCTTCGGCGAGCCAGCGGTAAACTTCAAGCATCTTCAGACTCTCTTCCTGTGCTTCTTGTGCGCAGGCATGTGCCGTATGACCTTCTTGCCAGAGAAATTCGGTGGTTCTTAAAAAAAGACGAGTACGCATTTCCCAGCGAACAATGTTGGCCCACTGATTCATGAGTATGGGTAGATCGCGGTAAGATTGAACCCATTTCGAAAACATTTCACCAATGATCGCTTCAGAGGTCGGGCGAATCACTAATGGTTCGTCGAGTTCGCCTGCGGGTTTTAGGTGGCCATCTGGCATTTCCTCTAAACGATGATGCGTTACCACCGCACACTCTTTAGCAAAACCTTCAACATGCTTGGCCTCTTTTTCCATGTGACTTAATGGAATAAAAAGTGGCAGATAAATATTTTCATGGCCTGTGGCTTCGATTTTGATGTCGAGTTGGCGTTGCAGGTTTTGCCAAAGGGCATATCCCCAGGGTTTGATGACCATGCAGCCGCGAACGGGAGAAGATTCTGCCAAATCAGCATGTTTAATGACTTGTTGGTACCACTCAGGAAAATTTTGTTCGCGGGTGGGGGTGATGGCTGTTTTCATTGTTGTGTCCAGAATATATATAGGATGTGGGTGAAAAATAAAGATGGCTAGTATTACTGATATAGAGGAGATTTTCTAGCGTTGTAATGGCTTCTGCTTTGAGATGGAATCCCCACTTTTTTCTGAAGCAACGCTCATAGAATGTTCAGACTGTTAAAGTATGCTGTGCGTAGTCACAAACTCAAGCTTTGGATTTTGGGTTGGGATGAGTTTCTTGCTTATCAAGCATGTCGTATACACGAATAATAAGGCGTCTTAATCGATATTCAGTAGAGAGCATAAAAAATATCACTAATCCGTAAAGCGTTAGGATGATGGATTTGTCTTTCATAAAGAATTTGATGAAAAACAGAATGACCATGACTATGATAGCGATATAAAAATAAATGTTTGCTTTATTGATGCGTTTGAGCAAGTTTGGGCGCTCTTTGGGGTCTTTGATATCATCCAGGAATTTGTTTTCGTATTTATTGAAAAATTGAGCCAGTTTTTTTAGCATGGTAGTTACTCGTGTTTGCTCATCGTATGATAACGCGCGCAGTCTAACATATATATAGTAGCGAGTAATAAATCTAGTTTGCAGGTGTAAAATCTAGTAGTTGGTGGAAAAACCAGGCAAATGCAATTAAAAATCAATTCGTCTCCTCTTTTTTCTTGACGCCCAATTGATCATACAATAGAATCGCGAATCCGTTCACCTAATGCCTAGTTTGAACGGCATTTTTTTGTTGGAGATAAATAAGTTATGGCTAGAATCAGTCAATTAGTTAGAAAGCCTAGGCAAGATAAAATTAGAAAAACAAACGTGCCCGCTTTAGAAGGTTGCCCGCAGCGCCGTGGTGTGTGCACACGTGTATACACAATTACTCCGAAAAAACCAAACTCAGCGTTACGTAAAGTAGCTCGTGTTCGTCTAACCAATGGTAGTGAAGTCACTGCTTATATTGGTGGTGAAGGACATAACCTGCAAGAGCACTCGGTGGTGTTGATTCGCGGTGGTCGTGTAAAAGACTTGCCGGGTGTGCGATATCACATTGTTCGTGGGACATTGGATACCAGTGGTGTTCAAGGTCGTAAACGTGGTCGTTCTAAGTACGGCGAAAAGAAACCTAAAGACAAGTAGTGGGAAGAAACAAACATGTCAAGAAGAAAAGCTGCCCCGCAGCGTAAGATCCTGCCCGATCCATTATTCTCAAGTGATCTGTTAGCAAAATTTATTAATGCCATTATGAAGAGTGGTAAAAAATCTATTGCTGAAAAGATTGTTTATGATGCGCTGGATCGTGTCGTGAAGTCGGGTGGTGCTAAGAAAGCTTCTAATAAAAAAGAAGAGGATGGAGAAGCGGGTGGCAGTTCTAGCGCTGGCGCTGGTTCTTCGGCTAGCTTAGATATTCGCACTAGCGAACGCGCGCGCGAGTTAGCACTCGAAGCTTTTAAAGAAGCGCTGGCTAATGTAACGCCTGTTGTAGAAGTTCGCTCACGTCGAGTCGGTGGTTCTACTTATCAAGTGCCAGTAGAGGTTCGGCCAAAACGTAAAATGGCACTGGCAATGCGTTGGTTGTCTGAATATGCTGCAGAGCGCAGTGAAAAAACAATGTCACACCGTTTGGCGAATGAAATTTTGGCAGCGCTTGATAATCAAGGTGCAGCAGTCAAGAAAAAACAAGATGTTCATCGCATGGCAGAAGCCAATAAAGCATTTTCACATTATCGTTGGTAATCATTTTTTAGGTAGTAACTATTATGGCAGCAGGTAGAGAAGTTCCATTGGAACGGATTCGAAATATCGGCATCATGGCTCACATTGATGCAGGTAAAACGACAACCACCGAGCGTATCCTTTATTATACTGGCGTCTCTCATAAGATGGGTGAAGTGCATGAAGGTGCGGCAGTGATGGACTGGATGGCGCAAGAGCAAGAGCGTGGTATTACGATCACGTCCGCTGCAACGACTTGCTACTGGATGGGAATGGATAAACAATTTCCCAAACATCGCATTAATATCATCGATACTCCTGGGCACGTTGACTTCACGATTGAAGTTGAGCGTTCATTGCGTGTGCTTGATGGTGCTGCGGCTGTATTTTGCGCAGTAGGTGGTGTTGAGCCTCAAAGTGAAACTGTTTGGCGTCAAGCAAATAAATACGGCGTGCCGCGTATAGGCTTTGTTAATAAAATGGATCGTCAAGGTGCCGATTTTCTAAGGGTTGTCGCGCAAGTGAAATCACGTCTCAACGCTTGCCCGGTGCCTATTCAATTACCCATTGGTGCTGAAGAAAATTTTAAAGGGGTGATTGATCTTATTGGAATGCGTGCTATTTATTGGAACGAAGAAGATAAGGGCATGACTTACGAAGCGAGAGACATTCCTGCTGATTTGCTTGCTCACGCTAATCAATGGCGTGAAAAAATGGTTGAGGCAGCGGCTGAAGCCAATGAAGTATTAATGGAAAAATATTTAGAAAATGCTGATCTATCTGTTGAAGAAATCAAGCAAGGTTTGCGTAAACGCACACTGAATAATGAAATTGTGCCGATGCTGTGTGGTACTGCCTTTAAAAATAAAGGAGTGCAGGCGATGTTGGATGCGGTGATCGAATTTATGCCATCACCTATAGATGTGCCTGCTATTAAAGGTTTGAATGAAGATGAGACGGAAGGTAAGCGAGTTTCGTCGGATGATGAGCCTTTTGCAGCGTTAGCTTTCAAAATTGCCACTGACCCATTTGTGGGTACTTTAACTTTCTTCCGTGTTTACTCGGGGGTGTTAAAGTCAGGTGATTCTGTTTATAACCCTGTGAAAAGTAAAAAAGAACGTGTGGGTCGTCTTTTGCAAATGCACGCTAATGCACGCGAAGAAATTAAAGAAGTACGTGCAGGTGATATTGCAGCCGCTGTTGGCTTAAAGTCAGTGATTACAGGACATACGCTTTGTGATCCCAGCAATATTATTACGTTAGAAAAAATGGAATTTCCAGAGCCTGTTATTGATGTAGCCATTGAGCCTAAAACGAAAGCTGATCAGGAAAAAATGGGTGTAGCGCTGGGTAAGTTAGCGCAAGAAGATCCTTCTTTTCGTGTGCGTACCGATGAAGAATCGGGTCAGACAATTATTGGTGGAATGGGTGAACTTCATTTAGAAATTATTGTCGATCGCATGAAGCGTGAATTCAACGTTGAAGCAAATGTTGGTAAACCACGTGTAGCTTATCGTGAAACGATTCGTCAAGCGGTTGAACAAGAAGGTAAGTATGTGCGTCAATCGGGTGGTCGTGGTCAGTATGGTCATATTTGGATTAAAATTGAACCACAAGAAGCGGGTCTAGGGTATGAGTTTGTCAATAAAATTGTGGGTGGTGCTATTCCGAAAGAATATATTCCAGCAGTTGATAAAGGCGTAGTTGAACAATTAGCGTCAGGTGTTATCGCGGGCTATCCTTTAGTTGATGTGAAAGTCACATTGTTTGATGGTTCTTATCATGATGTTGACTCCAGCGAGATGGCTTTTAAAAGTGCTGGTAAATTGGCTATTCGTGAAGGTGTGCGAAAAGCAAAACCTGTTTTACTTGAACCTATGATGAAAGTAGAAGTGATCACACCTGAAGATTATATGGGTGACGTCGTTGGTGATATTAACCGTCGTCGCGGTATTATTTTAGGTATGGATGATGGCCCTTCTGGTAAAGAAATTTCTGCCGAAATTCCATTAGCAGAAATGTTTGGTTATGCCACTGATTTGCGTTCTTTGTCGCAAGGTCGTGCAACTTATAATATGGAATTCAACAAATATGCTGAAGCACCAAACAATATTGCTGAGGCTGTGATTAATAAACAGTAACTACCAAGAGGTTTTTGGAGATGTCAAAAGAAACTTTCGTGCGCGACCTGCCGCATTTAAACGTAGGCACAATTGGTCACGTA
>Ga0155588_1100_pt1 | contig 24509 bp, 32 predicted proteins | sample RifCSPhighO2_12_FD_107245 | JGI IMG/M metagenome (GOLD analysis project Ga0155588, IMG submission 107245) | Gammaproteobacteria bacterium RIFCSPHIGHO2_12_FULL_41_15
AATATTTTGCTGCTGAAGAGTAATGAGATTGCCTTCATTGAAGCGATGAGAAAGGAAGGTAAAATTATACCGGAATTGATCACAGACAACGCCGAGCTTGCTCAGAAAATAGCGCTTCATCATCCTTTAAACTTAACCCCAATCTGAAATTCAAAACTTAAATTTGTGACCGCGCGCAGTATATAAAAACTTCCAAAATTTTAAGGTTCTTTAAGAATCGTCGTGATTTTGTAAAAGTGATATCCCGTCATTGCGATACGCAAGCGAAGCCATCCAGAGGAAGTCCTGTATTTTCTAGATTGCTTCGCTTGCGTATCGCAATAACAGCAAGGGTTAAAATCACGGGCATTCCGGAAGAGTCAATTTTAGTTAAGACTTTACTTGACTCCCGCTAAAGCATGCGTACAATCGTTGCAATTTGCCTAGAGAATATTCATCTGCGCATGGAGTAATAATATTCTCTACAACAGGGTAGCATTAACGATACGAGGCAAAAATGCAGGAGAATCAAATAAACGGTTATTCGCCGACCCCTCACGCTCAGCGCTATTATGCTTGGTTCGTTATTTGCATAGCCTCCCTGTTTTTCTTCTATGAACTTGTGCAAATGAGTATGTTTAATGCGATCAGCTCTGATCTCATGGCTTCATTTCAAGTAAGTGCTGCAAAATTAAGCTGGATTTCTTCCGGTTATTTTTATGCCAATATTCTTTTCATGTTGCCAGCGGGTATTATTCTCGATCGATTTTCTACTAGAGCCATCATCGTTGTTTCAATGCTCATTTGCATTACAGGTACGCTCCTTTTTTCTTTTGCAGAGAGTCTACCTGTGGCTATGTTTGCTCGCTTTTTAACAGGTATTGGTGGGTCGTTTCCGTTGTTATCTTGTATGCGTCTCGCTTCTCGATGGATTCCTTACAAGCGGTTAGCATTGGCGTCAGGTTTAATCGTCACCATTGGTATGCTGGGCGGTTGCTTTGCACAACGGCCGTTAGAATATCTATCTCAGCATTTCGGCTGGCAGTCTGCATTAAGACTGGATGCGGCTTTTGGTGCCTTAGTGCTGGTACTCATCTTCAGTATTGTTCGTGATTTTCCTCGACACTTGCAAGACAGTCCGACAGCAAAACCAAAAGCGCTGTCTATATTAGAAGGACTCAAACTCACTGTTAACAATCACAATAACTGGATATTTGGTTTCTATACTTGCTTGATGAATCTGCCGGTATTTTTATTAGGTCAGACCTGGGGTTCACTTTATTTGCAGCAGGTGAGAGGCCTGAGTTTGGATCAAGCGATGATGACTACCGCCATGATCTTTGTTGGCATGATCATCGGCTCGCCCACTTTGGGCTATTTATCAGATCGGCTTCAAGCGCGTAAACCTCTCATGATGATTTGTGCCATTTTCGCTATTGCTAATATTGCGGCCATTATGTTAATACCCAGCTTGTCTTGGCTTTCTCTTTCTATTTTATTTTGGTTGCTAGGTTATATTACTAGTGCACAAGTATTGAGTTATCCAGCTATTGCTGAAAATAATAAAACTCAAGTTGTTGGCACCGCATTGGGATTAGCTTCAGTACTCATTATGGCAGGGGGTGCTTTTGGAGAGCCCTTATCAGGTTGGTTGCTCGATTTAAATTGGCATCATATTTATCATGGTGCAACGCCCTGGTATAGCAGTGCCAATTTTTTTGAAAGTTTTTTAATGATGCCCATTGCGTTTTTAATTAGTTTGTTAATCTTGTTGCCGAAATTTCGTTCTAATCATCCTCGCAAATGACTGGCCAAAAAACTATAAAATGGGTGCATTAGGAATTGTTGTGATTTTGCAAAAGTGGCATCCCATCATTTTGATTGCTTCGCTTGCGTATGACAATGACGAGATATCACTTTTACAAAATCACGACGATTCCCAAAGAACCATTTTTTTTTCACCGGGAATTGCTGGAAAATATAGGATTTTCTCTAGATCGCTTCGCTCACAATTTATGTTGCCAGCGGGTATTATTCTCGATCGATTTTCTAAGCGCTTACTTCTGACAAAGCTACCTTTCCGATAATGCCTCCCATTGCATCGAGTAATTCAGCGATACAATGCCGTAACTCTAAACTCATCATGGCAAATTCAGATTCAAATTTTTGCATGCTGTCAGCCATGTCCAATTCTTCTAAAGATTCTTTAACTACGTCCAAAAAGCGAATACGACTTATGCTGCAATCATCGTTTAAAACAAAGGCGATACGTTTTTGCCATACCAGCTCCAGTTTGACTAAGCGTCGATTGAGTTTTAAATGATTCGTCACTTCTTTGTCGGTAATTAACAGCTGGTAGAATCGAATAGCGCCCCGATCTTTTTCTTTGTCACGCATTTCACAGTCGCCGCCGAACTCAAAACCTGTTGGTGCTTTACTGCTTAATAGCCAGTGGCTCATTGCGACACTCGCAGTGGTTTGTGTTTGTAGCGGTGTGATTTTAAAGCTACCTAATGTATTGCGTAAAAGTTCGGTAAAGGTTTCGGCTTTGCTGCGGCTGCTGACATCAATTAATAGCCAATGATGCTCGTTATCAATAAAGGCGTGGGTATGTGTTTTTTTGGTGAAGGCTTGAGGCAGCATGCTAAAGGTGATGTCGTCTTTAAGGCGGGATCGTTCTTTGGCGTAGATTTCGCGTTGTTCTTTTTCTTCCATTACTTTGAGTTTTTCATCAAGCACTTCTTTGATGACGGAAGAAGGTAAAATACGTTCTTCTTTAGTATTAGTAAATAGCATGCATTGATTGCTTTCATGCACTAACTCGTCGAAATGATTACCGTAGGGACTGCTCCAGCCATAGGCATATGGTTGACTTTTGGGGCAGGGGCGAGCAACTCGTTGTTTTAATCGTTCAGCAAAATGTTCGGCGTTGTAAGGGAAGGGTTGATCAAGTAAGAAAATTTGAGCGCTCTTAAACCACATGAGGGAGTCCTTTTTTATGACTAAATGAGGCGACGATTCTATAGAGGAAGCGGGCGAGGTGTCAAATGTAAGGGCTCAATTTTTAGCGCTCAATTTGAAACTCACAACGGCTTCTTGGCGACGCAGAGAATATACTCATGCCAACAACGATTTTTTATGAAATGACTCCAACGCGAACGCTTTCCACCCTTTGCTTCGGAAGACCAAGATTCCATCAGAACAATTTGATAATCTAATTTTGCAAACATTGCCATCAGACTTTTTTTGTCAAAAGCATAAACATGCCAGGGAAAACCAAAATGTTTAAAATCACTGCGCTTCAGTTTTAATCGACAAAGTAACGTTTTTAAACGATACGTCAGTCCGCGATGGTTAGGTACTTGCAAAAAAATATGTCCCCCTTTTTGTAGGACGCGATCGCAATGTCGAAGCATGGCTACTGGATCATAGACATGTTCCAATACATCCCACAGCGTGATTGCTTGATAGGGTTTTTCTGTCTGAAAATCATCAATTAAGCCCGGTAATAAAGTAATGCCTAAATTATCGTTTGCCAACTGTCGTAACATAGCACTGGGTTCAATGCCAGAAAAATTATATCCTTGTCGCTGAGCATACAAACAAAAATGTCCCAAACCGCAACCCACGTACACTTTCAATCACACCCATCATGCAAAGTTTATTTGACAAACGTCTTTATGTAATGATATACAAATGCAACTGTAAAAAATGAATGTTATTTTTTAGATTTTGCGATAAACATGAACTTAAATCATAGCCAACAAAAATTGATGTCTGCTATCACCCTACAATGGGGTGCGCATGTTTATTATTCTTTTTCTGCAATTTGGTCTTTCTTCTATTATTTTGGCCGCTAGGCCAAACTATACTGACTTCCACAATTTATCACCCATTATCACTGAAACCCTCTCAAGCGAGCAGCTTATTTCACGCAGAGTTTTTCTTGCGTTATAGAGGGCATTTTTTTATAGGATAATTCTATGTACTTAAAAGTAAAACAAAGTGTAAGGCTTCAGGGCAAAGCCACCCCGCCCGGTTCTAAATCGCAAAGTATTCGGGGCTTATTTTTTGCTTTATTGGCCGAAGGCGAATCCATTTTAAACAATGTATTGGATTCCGAAGATACTCGACATGCTATTCAAGTTTGTAAAAATTTGGGTGCAACAATCCGTATTCATGACAATCAAATTATTTTACAAAGCACCGGCATACCTATTGAACCTGCTGTAACAACGCTACATACAGGCAATTCAGGCATAACTACCCGTTTTGTGATGCCGCTTCTGGGCTTCTGTAAAAACCCACTGCAATCTGTGATTGTAGATTGTGATGAACAAATGCGCGCCAGACCAATTGGCTCATTAGTGACTGCGTTAACACAATTGGGCCTGATCATTGAATATCTCAACAATCATGGCAGTTTACCCATTTCTATAAGCGGCCATTTAAAAGGCGGAACAGCGGAAATTGATGGGTTAACTTCACAATTTTTATCAGCAGTATTGATTTCACTGCCTTGCGCTGATGCTGACAGCAAAATCATTGTAAAAAATTTACATGAACGTCCTTATGTTGAAATGACATTAGATTGGTTAAAGAGACAAAATATTCAATATACGCATCAGAGAAATAAAGAAAATGATGTTTTTTTTATTCAAGGTCAGCAAAAATATAAAAACATGAATACCACCATTGCTGGCGATTTTTCATCGGCCTCGTATTTAATTGCTGCAGCAGCATTGACCGAAGGTTGCGTGGAATTAACAGGACTCAATATGCAAGATCCGCAAGGGGATAAAAGATTGGTTTCTCTATTGCAAAAAATGGGTGCAGACATCAGCATTCATCCAACCAGCTTGGTGATTCATGGTGGCAAACCATTAAAAGGTATTCAAATAGATGCCAATGATATTCCCGATCTTTTACCGACTTTAGCCGTGATTGGTACCTATGCATCAGGAAAAACCAGCATTGATAATGTCGCACAAGCCAGAATCAAAGAAACAGACCGTATTCATTCTATGTCAGAAGGATTGACATTAATGGGTGCTAAAGTTGAGGAACATAAAGACGGTTTAACGGTATATCAAAGCTCTCTTTGTGGTGCTCGCGTGAAAGGTTATGGAGACCATCGTACAGTGATGGCGTTAAGCGTGGCAGGATTGATCGCTAAAGGAGTGACTCTCATTGAGGAGAGTGAAGCTATTCATAAAACATATCCCCATTATGTCAACACCATGAAATTATTGGGTGCTCATATGGAGGAAACCAATGACATCAATCACTAATCTTTATAACAAGTCTATTATATTGATAGGCTTTAAAAACGTCGGCAAAACAGTTATAGGGCAAAAACTTGCTGAAAAATTGAATAAAAAATTTGTAGATCTTGATAAATACATTGAGCATCATTATGAAGCCGAGCATCAAAAAAAATTGTCTTGCCGACAAATGATGTTAACTCATGGGCAAGCGTATTTTAGAGAATTAGAAAATCAATTGTTGCATGAGGTTATCGAATTACCACCTTGTGTGATTGCTTTAGGTGGAGGCACACCGTTAAACGAAAAAAATCAGGCGATACTTCAAAGTCATTTGGTTATACAGATTATTGCACCACGCAGTATTACCTTTGAAAGAATCATGATGCAGGGCCGTCCAGCATTTTTTTCGCCTGATGAAGATGCTTTGGTGACTTTTAATCGATTGTGGGATGAGAGGGAAAAAGTGTATCAACGTTTAGCAAACTTTTCCGTCAATAATGCTGGGTCTGTCCAGCAAGCAGTGAATGACCTTTTGCAATATGAGTACTAAAATGAATAAAATATTATTAATGCATGGGCCCAATTTAAATTTTTTGGGTAAAAGAAATCCAGCGCAATATGGCAATCTCACTTTGAAACAACTTGAAACGCTGGTGATTGCAGAGGCTCAAAAATTTTCTTACGAAGTCATCACGTTCCAATCGAATCATGAAGGCAGTTTAATAGATACCTTACAGTTAGAATCTCAACATTGTGTAGGCGTTATTATCAATCCTGGGGCATTGAGTCATTACAGTTATGCACTTCATGATGCCTTGTTGGATACACAGTTACCGGCTGTCGAAGTCCATCTGTCCAATATAAAACAACGAGAGAGCTGGCGTGCACACTCTGTCACAGCACCTGCTTGTATCGCAGCGATTTGGGGTAAGAAAGAAAAAGGCTATATCGAGGCGGTTAATTTATTGCTGGAGTATATCCAAAATGGTCATTGATCAAAAAACAAAATTAAACATGGTGATTGGATTTCCGCTAGAACATTCGCAAAGTCCTTTATTACATAATGCTGTGTATGACATGCTTGGCATGAATGCTGTGATGTTGGCATTTGCCAATCAAAATCTTAAGACTATGGTTCAAAGCATAAAAACGCTATCCATTGCGTTAACAGCTGTCACCATGCCCTATAAAGAAAAAATCATAAAATATTTGGATGACTGTGAGCCAGAGGTTAAGTTATTAAAAGCAGCCAACACTATCATTCAGCGTGAAGGTAAACTGTATGGTTATAATACTGATGTGGCCGGCATCCAATATGCTTTACGAAATACCAATCTGACTAAAAAAAATGTTTTAATAATCGGCGCAGGTGGTGCAGCACGTGCAGCAGCCTATGTTTTACAAAAAAAGCGGGCCCATTTATTTTGGCTGAACCGTAGCAAAAGCAAGGCAAATGCTTTAGCCCAACTATTTGGTGGCACTGTTGTTAATCCTCAGCAAATCAACGAATTGTTGCTAGATGTTATTATCAACACTACGCCAGTAGGTATGTATCCCAACATAGATGTATTACCTTTAGCCGCTTATCAATTTCAATCGCACCAAACTGTTTTTGATATGATCTATAATCCCATACAGACACAATTGCTAAAACAAGCCAAAAAAGCTAAGGCAAAAATTATTTTTGGTGTTGACATGTTTGTCGGTCAAGGCCTTCAGCAAATTGAACTTCTCACTAACAAAAAAATTCGTTCCTCTGACGTAGCGGACAATATCAGAAAATTATTATTAAAGAGATTAAAATGAATTATTCTATTATAAAAAAATTACCGTCTGTGGAAGAAATTATCCAAGAATTTCCCTTAACAGACGCGAGTTTGCAACGCATTACCTATGACAGACAAGAAGTTAAAAATATTTTAAATGGCACTGATAACCGTTTGTTAATTGTTGTAGGACCTTGTTCCGCTTGGCCCAAAGCAGCCGTTCTCGAGTATGCCCACAAACTTCATGCGCTCAACGAAAAAGTCAAAAATGCGCTTAAGTTAGTCATGCGGGTTTATATTCAAAAGCCACGTACCACAAAAGGGTGGATTGGTCCGGTCAATCAACCCGATCCTTTCGCTTATCCTGATATTGAAGCAGGAATTAAATATGTTCGCGATATGATGATTAAAGTGATTGAAATCGGATTACCCATTGCAGATGAAGCTTTGTTTACTCATAACGCGAAAGGTTTCTTAGAGCTATTATCTTGGGTAGCCATTGGTGCGCGAAGTGCAGAAGATCAAGAGCATCGTATTTTTGCTTCTGCCATAGACTGCGCGGTTGGCATGAAAAACCCGACGCATGGTTCTATCGCCATTGGCGTCAATGGTGTCGTCGCTGCACAACATCCTCATGTTGCGGTATTCGATGGTTACGAAGTACAAACGCAAGGCAATCCTTATGCGCATTTGGTATTGCGGGGTGGTAATCATGCTCCCAATTATTCAGTGACATTTCTAGAAGAAGTTAAACGTTATATGGATAGCCATCATATTCAAAATCCTTCAGTGATGATTGATGCAAGTCATGACAATTGTTTGAAAAATGGTAAAAAAGATCATAGTCTACAACCTCAGATTGTTTTTGAGGTTTTAGACAGTGTTAAAAATCGATCCGATTTGAAAAAGCTGGTAAAAGGATTCATGTTGGAAAGTTTTATAAAAGAAGGTCATCAAAAAATTGATGATAAAAATGCTGCCACCGTTGATTTACAGGGATTGTCTATTACTGATCCCTGTCTCAGCTGGGATCACACAGAGGCGTTTCTGTTACAGTTGATGGAAAAGGTTGCTCTATGAAAAGTACTTTGACTGTCCGAATCCCTGCAAAAGAGCCAGTTGCATATCCTATTGTTATTGGTTCAGGCGTGCTGGAAAAAATTTCGGCAGAGCTTCTGAACCAACACAACCAGATCGTCCTCATTACTGACAATAAGGTCAAAAAGTTATACGGCGATTTTTTATGTCGATTGTTAAAAAATAAAGGCTATAAAATTTTACTACTGTCATTTTCTTCTGGTGAAAAATTTAAAAACAAAAAAACCAAAGACATATTAGAAGAACAGATGTTAAGTCATTCTTGTAAAAGACATACTTTAATTCTGGCGTTAGGCGGTGGTGTAGTAGGGGATCTGGCAGGGTTCATTGCGGCAACCTATATGCGCGGCATTCCCTACATTCAGATACCTACAACTTTGTTAGCCATGGTGGACAGTAGCGTTGGAGGGAAAACAGGTATTGATACATCGTATGGCAAAAATTTAATTGGCGCTTTTTGGCAGCCCAAAGCCGTTATTGCAGATATCCAATGTCTTAGCACGTTGCCAAAAAAACAATTGGTCAATGGTCTTATTGAGGCAGTGAAAATTTTTCTCACCTGCAGCCTTACTGATTTTAAATATTTACAAAAAAATATCGATAAAATATTAAATTATGATGCTGCTACATTGGCCATGTTAGTTAAAAAATCTATTAAAATTAAAGCAGACATTGTCCAGCAAGACGAACGGGAAGAAAATTTACGGATGGTTTTGAATTTTGGTCATACGATGGGGCATGCACTGGAGCTGGTGAGTGACTATAAAATTCTCCATGGATATGCGGTGGCTTATGGCATTTTGCTTGAAACCAAAGTGGCTGAACTGATGGGCTTGCTGTCTCCAAAAAATTACAACATCATCGAATCACTGATGAAAAAATTAGGCATTCAGGCCGTTGATTTGAATAAATTCGATATCGGTCAAATTATTCAAGCGTCTAAATTGGATAAAAAAGCCAGCGCCAAAACAGTCAACTATATTTTATTAAAAGATTTAGGCGTTATTCACCTCGGGAAAAATGGCAAGGTCGTGCATCCCGTTCCAGCAACAATTATTGAAAACGCTTTTGTAGCTATAATGGGGGAATCATCTCATGGCAGGTAATAGCTTTGGTCAGTTATTTAAAATCACGACCTGTGGTGAATCTCACGGAGGGGCATTGGGCGTTATTATCGATGGTTGCCCGGCAGGGTTGGACATAAATGAAGCCGAGATTCAGCTTGAACTGGATCGGAGAAAACCTGGTCAAAGCGCGATTACAACGCCGCGCAAAGAAGAAGATATTATTCATATTCTGTCAGGTGTGTTTGACGGTAAGACCACAGGTACACCCATTTTGCTGTTGGCTTATAATGCTGATATGCGTCCGGAAGATTATGATGAATTAAAAAATGTCTATCGCCCTTCGCATGCCGATTATACGTATTTCAAAAAATATGGGTTGAGAGATTTTAGGGGAAGTGGGAGAGCGTCAGCGCGGGAGACATTGGCAAGAGTCGCTGCTGGTGCGATTGCGCACAAATATTTAAAGCAGCATTTGAATATTGAAATCATGAGTTATGTGGAGCAGGTGGGTGATATTCGCACTGACATCGATTATAAAAATGTCACGCCAGATCAAATTGAAAAAAATATCATTCGATGCCCAGATCAAAATATAGCGCAAAAGATGATTCAGTTAATTGAAGCGGTAAAAATGGATGGCGATTCTATAGGGGGAATTATTAAGGGTGTTATCCGCCATGTGCCGCCAGGTTTAGGCGAACCTGTTTTCGATAAGTTGTCTGCAGATTTAGGTAAAGCCATGCTGAGTATTAATGCCGTGAAAGGTTTTGAAATTGGCTCTGGGTTTTCAGGCATTAATCTGCGCGGCAGCGAGCACAACGATCCGTTTATTATCGAAGATAATAAAATTCGCATGAAAACCAATCATGCTGGTGGCACCTTGGGTGGTATTTCCACAGGGGAAGATATTTATTTTCGAGTGGCTTTCAAACCCGTTTCCACCATTAGCAAACAACAAGAGACCATTGACGTAACACACCAACCTGTTTCATTGCGAGCAGCAGGTAGACATGATCCCTGTGTTTTACCCAGAGCTGTGCCTATTGTCGATGCGATGTCGGCACTGGTTATCATGGATCATTATTTAAGGCATAAAACACAAAATATAGAGAAAGAATGATGAGTGAAACAACCATCGGTGTGTCTGGTCAAATCGGTTCATTTTCAGAGGAAGCTGCATTACGTTATGCAAAAAAGATGAATATCATGGCTTCACTGACTTACTTAATTGATATGGAAAGTGTGCTGGCTGCGGTAGAAGAAAAAACAGTAGAGATAGGAATTTTCCCCGTGGTCAATCTGTATGGTGGCCTGGTTAAACCGGCTTTTGAGGCCATGGGCAAACATTTATTTACGCCTATAGATGAACTTTGGTTGGATGTTAAACAATGTTTATTGGTTTTGCCGGGCACAGGTGTTGAGCAAATAAAAAAAATTGTCTCACATACCCAAGCGCTGTCCCAATGCAAAAATTATTTGAAAAATAATTTCAGTGAAGCAGAGCTTATTCCTTGGATAGACACAGCACAAGCTGCAAAGGAGCTTTCTGAAGGAAAGTTCTCAGCAGCAACGGCTGTTATCGCGCCAGCACGTTCAGCGGAAGTTTATTGCTTAGACGTTATGGCAGAAAATATTCAAGACAATAGCCCCAATTTGACAGCATTTATCATTGCAAAAAAACGTGACTCATAAAGAGGTTAAAAATGGCAACGATTAAACAATTAAGAGAAAAAATTGAAGTCATCGATTCTGCCATTATTAAAAAAATTGCGATACGGCAAAAGCTGTCGAAGCAAATTGGTCAATTAAAGAATAAAGCTGGCAAAGAAATACTGGATAATAAGCGCGAAGAAGCATTGATGCATTTATACGAAAATTTATCCGCTCAGTATCAATTACAAGAGTCTTTTATTAAACGAATCTTCAAAATTATTATTACGCACTCCAGGAGATTACAAAGGTGATCCAAAGCAAAAAAAATGCCACTCAGGCTGAAGACTCAGCAACGAGGTAGCAGAACCAACAATATAAATGCAGCTTTTGAATTGGAAAATTCTTAGAATCAATCGATTGACTATTCTACAGCAATATATTTCTCGCTAGCTATTTGACCCGTGAAATTGAATGTGATGAGTCTGTCTTTACATTTCGAAAGATTAAGTCTGAAATATTAACAAACCCCTATGGTATAAATGAAAATAATGCTTACTCAATAGCATCAACGGAGAGGGCGTTTCTGGATACTTTATATATTCATAAGGATTATTATTTTGATAATCTGTCGGTTATTAATTGGGATGAAGCTAGTGACATGATAAAAATTTATGATAATAAACGAATGCTAAGGGACAGGCACGAAATACGTTCAATTCATTATATCGACAGTTTAAGGATGAATCAGAATGAGCATGTTAGATCAGGTGACACATAAATCAATATTAATTCAAATAGTAAAAGATATATTCACCAATACAATAATATCGCCATTTTTAGGATTTAAAGATAGCTTGAATTCACGGTGAACGCTTATTTCAATAGGTCTGGTAATAAACATTATCGGTCCTAGTATAAGCGCTAGTGTTATTAACCTTCCTAAGCTGAGTGATTTATATCTAAGAGATCAATCAATCTGTAACTAGTGCTACGCCCGCTGCCCGGGTTTTGAATGAGGATGCTACGCTCCTTTAAATCCTGAATATCTCTGAGGGCTGTATCATTCGAACACTTAGCCAGTTTGGCATACTTTGAGGTATTCATATGTCCTTTAAAATCATCTTCGAGCATACGGTTGATGATCAGACGCTGACGTTCATTAACAGGCTTTTGATTAATTGCATCCCAAAGTTTCGCTTTAAAGAGAATATTCGCCAGCGTGTTTTCAGCGTTAGAAATCGCTCGTCCTAAACAATTCAAAAACCAGTCGAGCCACTCTGTAATTTCAGGGGTACTGCGTTGTTGCTTCTCCAGCTCATCATAATAATCATTCCGTTCAGTCTCAATTTGTGAAGACAAGCTGTAGAATCGATCTGATGTACCATCCGCGCGTGCCAATGCCATATCACCAATCGCTCGTGCAATTCGTCCGTTACCATCCTCAAATGGATGGATCGTCACAAACCACAAATGAGCAATACCCGCTTTCAACACGGGATCAATGGCAGGTTCGTTAGCAAACCAATCGAGAAACCTTCGCATTTCTTTTTCAAGATGGTCGGCGCTTGGTGCTTCGAAATGAATTTTTTCTTTGCCGATCGGGCCAGACACAACCTGCATGGGCCCTGCATCTCGCGTTCGCCATCCCCCAACGGTAATTCGCTGCATACCACTACGTCCTGTTGGAAATAATGCTGCATGCCAATCAAACAGGCGCTCCTGGGACAAAGGCTTTGAAAATCGCTGTGTAGCATCGATCATTATTTCAACAATGCCTTCCACATCGCGACTAGCAGGTATCAGCCCAGCAACTTCAAGCCCCAATTTACGGGCAATGGATGAGCGAACTTCCGCGGGATTGAGTTTTTCACCTTCAATAGCAGATGACTTTACGACATCATTAGTCAGAACATTGAGGCTAGCTTCACGTTTAAGCTCAAAACCAAGACCTTCCATTCTTCCCAGTAAACGTCCTTGACGATGACGTATATCGGCTAGCTTAGAAACAAGCGCTTCTGAATCCCAAGTAAAATTTGGCCAATTTTTGTGTTGATGAACCCACATATGTATCACCGCATTATTTGCGGAGACTATAGGAGTTATTTATCAGGAGATCAAGATGATTCATTGCACTCTATGCGGTGAATAAGTCGTAGATTCACCGCAAGCGAATGACGGCACCGTTCCTCGTTAACTACCGGGCATAAAGTAAGGAACACGCATAAAATAACTTTTACAAGTTCAATCCAGCAATAGTGGAGACGCAATTTGATCTGTGATACGAAGTTGCAGTGGTTATTAGGTGCACGTCCCTAAATGATTAACTGTTTTTTTAGCCATACGAACCAAAGACTCATCAAAATTCGTATCAGATCTTAATAAATCCGCAAGGTCATACCAACGTAAGGCAAGCGATTCTTCATTTTTTGCAAAATTAGCTCGCTTGGCTCTCAATAAATAACGAATATCATAATGCCAATGTGCTGGAATATCGTTGAATGGTGAAATTTTATGTATATCTATGTCAAAAATCCCCTCTTCTATGCATTCAATTTCTTCAATGCCAGTTTCTTCTTGAGCTTCTTTGAGAGCCACAGAAGGTATGTCTCCATTCCCATCAGCATGCCCACCTGGTTGGCACCATAAATTTAACTTGCGATGTAGCATCAAAAGAACTTTATTTTTAGATGGATGTAATAGCCACGCGGAAGCGGTGATATGGCCAGCAAGATTGCTACGCTCAAAACAGTTATTATTATTTTTAATAAAATCGCTGATTTGCTGACGGCAAACCCGTTGTTGAGGATCATCAGTATGATATTGAGTTAATTGAGTGAGTATAAATTGCCTATGCATTTTATTCGCTATATTTTATTTAATACTGCGTGCAGTATCGTTGATTGGGATTGGCTGAAATTATTGATGCTCGACCTTAAGCATAGAGAATTATAGGGTGCTATTATTTTTCACGCAACGCTCTATGAATGAATTCTATCAATTAATTCATACAAGAAGCACTGGCGGTGCAGCTCTATTAAGCCAAGCGACTCCTCCGGAGCAAACAGGTTAGATAATGCTATAGTTTGTTGGCTTATTTATCATTATGAGATAGGAGAGGGTTATGAAAAATAGTTTTCTTGTATTTGGTTTAATCAGTCTGCTAAGCGTCGGCATACCTAGCATGGAGTTACTAGTGGCTGCAGAAAAAATACAAACAACAGAGGGTTTGAGCTCAATTCAACCGGCTCAAACAAGTGACTCGAGCTTAAAAAAGTTAAACAGTAATTTTTCTAATGAAGATGATGAAGTAGTACTCCAAGACTAAAAACTTGCGCTTGTGAGACGAAATATTTTTGGTTCTTTGGGAATTGTCGTGATTTTGTAAAAGTGATATCCCGTCATTGAGAGCGAAGCAATCCAGCAGAAATCCTGTATTTTCTAGATTGCTTCGCTTGCGTATCGCAATAACAACAAGGGTTAAAACCACAGGCATTCCGGAAGAGCCATGTTTTTCCAATGTTTAAAAATACATAAAACAAGTGGTATTGGCTATTCTCTTTGAAGCTGAAGCGTGAAAACATGGGGTTGTTTATTTTATTCCAGAGTTCTGACTTTCATGTTAATGTATATCCCCTACAGGAAGGTAACTTTATAATACTGCGGTATAACGACTACTAAATGGACTTAATGATGAAATCTCAACAATATGCTTTGCTCGCCTTTTTTCTTTTTGCTCCAATAACGATGGCCGCTAAAGAAATAGCGATCACGATCGACGACTTACCCTATGTAGGTAATGCCAATACACCTGACAAACTACGGCGTGAAGAAGCGCGTTTTTCGAAAGTACTAGCCACATTAAAAGCTGAAAACGTTCCTGCGACAGGCTTTGTCGTACCTAGTTCGATTGAAAAAGATCAGTGGGCTTTATTAGAGGCCTTCAAACAACAAGGCAACACTATTGCCAACCATACCTATAGCCATCCTAGCTTAAATAATATGTCTGCCGAAAAATATATTCAAAATATTGAGCGTGCTGACCAAATATTAGCGCCACTCATGGGCAAGGAAAAATTTTTTCGCTATCCATTTCTTGCGACAGGTAATAATTGCCAAAAATCTTTGGCGGTTTCTAATTACCTTAAACAGCAAGGATATACCATCGCTCCGGTTACCATCGATGCAAAAGATTTTAACTGGAATCAACGATTGCATAATGTACCTTGGCGAATGAGAGCATCACGTCTCCCCTATTTTAAACAGCATTATTTAGATGCAACTTGGGCTAGAACGAAAAAAGCTGAGCAAAAAACACAAGAAATTACAGGAAGAGCAATTCCACAAATTTGGTTAGTACATATGAATACATTGAACTCTCACTTTTTAGGAGATGCAATTCGTATGTATAAACAAAATGGTTATCGTTTTGTCACTTTAGCACAAGCTATGCAAGATCCATTTTATCGTTCTGAAAAGGTTAAATTATTAGAAGGTGTACCAAATTGCCAGCCGAAAATAGATCAAGGAACTGAATAATATTTGCAAAGACTCTGGAATAAATAACAATCCATCGTATGATCATTCACCATCCCTACCGCTTGCATAAAAGCATAACAGATAGTTGATCCGACAAACTTAAACCCCTTTTTTTTAAGGTCGAGGGCAAGTTTGTCGGATATCTCGGTCCTGACAGGCACTTCTTTGGCAGTTTTATAATGATGATGAAGTGTTTTACCTTCTACAAAAGACCAAATATATTGAGCAAATGAAACACCTTCTTTTTGCAGTTTTAAATAAACTTTCGCATTGTTAATCACTGCCTGAATTTTTAATCGATTACGAATAATTCCTTCATTATGAAGTAATTCATTAATTTTTTTCTGATCATAGACCGCTATTTTTTTAGGGCAAAATTGATCAAAGGCCTTACGAAAGTTATCGCGCTTTTTTAAAATGGTGATCCAACTTAAACCTGCTTGCATGCCTTCTAGCATTAAAAATTCAAATAACAATCGATCATCATGAATGGGTCTTCCCCACTCTTCATCGTGATAAGCAATATAAAGTGGATCATCGTTGACCCAAGCACAACGAGTGCGTGATTTGATTGGGTTTGACATAGCATAATATCTTTTTTAATCGTCAAGCTAAAAACAGCGTACATCGTACAAGGCTGTTGGGCAGTATGCCAGATTTATTTCAGGGTCGAGTAAGAGCGCTATTAAAATGACAGCGCCCTACTCGCACTTGACAGCCTTTTTTCTTTTGCTACTCTTTTGACTCAACTGAATTGAGTCTGCCACTATGATAAGGATAATCATTCATGTCGATATATAGAAATCAAACGTATATAACTTGGGATCTTGGTGCTACAAATTGTTCTGTTGCGTACGTTAAACATAATGTAGAGTACGATCATTTTGAATTATTAGAGCAACACACGCACCCTCTCACTGAGTTCATCACACTGCATGATATGGTGGATTGCTTTGAAGATAATCTTAAAATGCGCATGTCTGATGTCGATGGCATACTCATTTCAGCGGCAGGTCAATATGATGGTAATACAGTTCATTTAGCAACGCCCTACCCTTTTCCGATGGAATTTGCTCGAGTAGCAAAAATGCGTGATTGGGGTCAATATGCCGTAGTACATGATTATGTGCCCGTTGTATGTGCAACGTTTATTGCAGGGCGTAATGAGCAAATTGAATATCTAACACTCAATCATAATGAACCTGTTAGGCATGGACGACGAGTTGCCTTTGGTGTGGGCACTGGCTTAGGTCTTAAAGATGGTGTTTTATTGCCGGATGGCAATTTTTGGTTGGGTATGAACGAAATGGGTCATATTGGATTATGCATTCCGCCACGCGCTTATCCTGATCAAATAAAATTACATAATGAGTTTGTGACTTTTCTTCAAAAAAAAGGACTTATTCCTTCTGGTCGGCCATTAACTTTTGAGTCTATATTATCCGGCTTTGGTTTTGGTTTGATACACGAATTTTTTACCGACGAAATTACGACGCCAGAAGAAGCAGCACGACAATTACAGAATGATCGCAAACATCCAACCTTGTCTTTATTTGCATGGTATTTAGGATTATTTGCAGGGACGGTACAACTCTCTTTTATGCCGGATGCAGGATTATGGATCACGGGTGGCGTTATTAATAAACATCTTGATTTATTTGATATGCCAACTTTCAATGAAGGTGTTATGTCGTCTCCCGCTTATTTAACTGAACGAAAGCAAATGCCGCTGTATGTGTTAACCGGTGATCGTTATGCAACGATTGGTGGCGCTTATTACGCATCAAGACAATTTAAAAAACGTGCTTATATGCCGAGATTGGCAACGAATTTACAAGTGGCTTAAAAAATTTCATCAAACACATCAAAATGTTTTAGGCTTTGATCAACATCTGATTTTGAAGTTTCTTTCTCTGCGCTTTCAAATTCTTGAACCAGACTTTCCCAGCCCCCTGCTTCACAAAACACGGGGGCTGACATTGTAGCGACCAAAAATATTACGGCTAAACCCATTAGTTTTTCTCTCATGTATTATATTTGATATTGCGAATATTCATTTGTTGACTACGTTTCATATTAATATGGCTTTTAGCCACTGAAATAGGTGTGCCCGCTTGAATTTTTTCCAGTTGATAATTAAATCTTAGGTTACTGATTGTGTTAGCACCCAGTTGGGGTGAAATATAATTAAGGTTTAAAACACGGTTCGGTTTGTAAGTTGTAGTGGAAGTTAACCCTAAACCTAACGTTGGAATCAACAAGACCAAAACCATCAGCATTGAGGTTATTTTTTTCAACATGCTATTCTCCTGTCTATTGCTCTATTGCTCTGTTGCTCTGTTGCTCTGTTGAGCTAACTATAGACAATGAAACAAGAATTTTCTGTAAGATTTTTGTCTGATGCGATAAACTGCGTATCGCACTGTTTATTGATGGAAAAACTAATGAGTTATATCACTACGGATTATGAGCAATCGATTGCAAGAATCACACTCAATCGCCCCGAGAAGTTAAATGCCTTTAATAATGAAATGATCAATGCGTTAAAGGCGGCTGTGTTAGCCGCAGAACTCACCCCTTCTATCCGCTTTATTGTGCTGGCTGCGAATGGCAAGCACTTTTCAGCAGGAGCTGATCTTAATTGGATGCAGAGCAATATAGGTAAATCTGAGGCTGAAAACGAAACAGATGCTAAACAATTGGCTGACCTCTTACAGACTCTGACTCATTGTAAATTGCCGATCATCTGTAAAGTGCAAGGTCGCTCTTTTGGTGGTGCCTTAGGATTGATCGCTTGTAGTGATATTGTCGTTGCAAGCGATGTGGCAACTTTCTGCTTTTCGGAAGTAAAGCTCGGTATTATTCCTGCCACGATTGCCCCTTATATTCTTCGAAAAATTGGGTTAAGTCGAGCCATGCAATATATTTTAAGTGGGAATGTATTTGATGCGGAAAAAGCACATGAATTTGGATTAATCCATCACATCAAACCTTCAGTGGAGTTGGATGTTGAAACTGATAAAATTTGTCAATTTTTATTAAAAAATGGTCCGCATGCCATGATGGCCGCTAAAGCTTTACTCAATCAACTACAACCTATCGACGAAAAAATCGCAGTGTTAACAGCAAAATCCCTTGCCAAAATTAGAATCTCGAGTGAAGGACAAGAAGGCTTAAAAGCTTTTTTAGAAAAACGTAAACCAAACTGGTTGGAAGTCAATGTTTAATAAAATTCTTATTGCCAATCGTGGCGAAATTGCCTGTCGTATTATTAACACAGCGCGTCGACTTCACATTCAAACTGTTGCGGTGTATTCAACTATTGACGCTGATGCAAAACATGTTGCTCTGGCGGATGAAGCCATAGCAATTGGTGAATCTCCCGCTAATCAAAGCTATTTAGTGATTGAGAAAATTATTGCTGCTTGCAAACAAACAGGCGCGCAGGCTGTGCATCCAGGCTATGGTTTTTTATCCGAAAATGCAGCTTTTGCCAAAGCGTGTCTTGAAAATCATATTGTTTTTATAGGCCCAACACCCGAATCCATTTCAGCAATGGCTAACAAAGATCGAGCTAAAACTATTATGCATAACGCCGGCATCCCCGTCACATTGGGTGATGCTAGTGAAGCGTTATCACAATTAAAAAAAGCGGCAAGCAAAATTGGCGTACCGCTTTTAATCAAAGCCAAATCGGGTGGTGGTGGTAAAGGTATGCGCATTGTGCATCATTTAGAAGATTTTGATCAATTAGCCGCGAGCGCTAAGCGTGAAGCAAAATCCAATTTTAATGATGATAGCATTTTTATAGAAAAATATGTTGAGCAAGCAAGACATGTTGAAGTACAAGTGTGTCGAGATAAATTCGGTAATGTTGTTCATTTATTTGATCGAGATTGTTCATTGCAACGTCGTCATCAAAAAATTATTGAAGAAGCGCCAGCACCATTTTTATCGGAAAAATGCCGGCAAAAAATGTTTCAAGCAGCTTGCAAAGCCGCAGAAACAGTTGACTATCATGGTGTTGGTACCATCGAGTATTTGGTAACGCCTAATGAAGATTTTTACTTTATGGAAATGAATACACGCCTTCAAGTAGAACATCCTGTCACTGAAGAAATTACCGGTATCGATTTAGTTGAATGGCAATTTTTAGTAGCAGATAATCAGGCCCTACCATTAAAGCAGTCAGACATTCAGTACACTCAAAAACATGCTATTGAAGTGCGTTTGTGCGCTGAAATCCCAGAGCAAGCGTTTAAACCCTCAACCGGAAAAATTAATTATCTGCGATTTGCAAAAATGCATGAACTGCGTACGGAAGCAGGTTATCGTCAAGGTGATGAAGTGAGCGTGTATTATGATTCGTTGTTAGCCAAATTGATTTGCACCAGTAAAAATCGTCAATCTGCCATTGAAAAACTGTGTGAAGCCTTAATAGATAGCACAATATTAGGTATTGAAACCAATCGACAATATTTATTGACACTATTACAGCAAGCGAAATTTCAACAAGGGGAACTCTCAACAGAATATCTAAACTCGATGTGTTTACCTGAAAAACAGGAATCAGATTCTTTCGATTGCATAGCGGCCATCGCCGTTGTTTATTATGAGTGTTATTTATCCAATATGAAATTTGGCGGGTTTCGGTTAAATCAATCTACAAACTACACGATGACTTTTTTCAATCAAGACAAAGCGGTTGTCGTCAATTGTAAAAAATTGTCCGATGGATATGAATTTCAGATTAATGAAACTATTTTCTCTCAACGATTTACGATGAATCAAAATGATTGTGAATCTTTTTCTCTACAAGCCGATGAAAAACGATTTCATGTTACAAAACTCCCTCTGAGCATGCACTGTCAATCTGCTGTATGTGAATTAACCCTGCAAATGCAATTACCGGTCACTAATAATTTTGCAACGAAAAACGAAAATGCTTTGATGGCCAAAATGCCAAGTACTGTGGTTGAAGTGCTCGTCAAAGTAGGTGAATCGGTTGGTCTAGGTGATCAGTTAATGATTTTAGAAGCAATGAAAATAGAAACCACTATCACCGCCCCCAAAGCAGGCGTTATAAAAACACTGTTTTTTCAGGCAGGCGATGTGATTCGAGAGGGTGAGTTGCTGTTAGAATTTGACGTGTAGTGGCATACACGCGGTTCAGGCTCACCCAATTTTCAACACCTGTTGAATTTAGCTTTTAACAAAATCTATATTGCGCGCGTTACTTCTTCCCAAACTCTAATCTTATTTGGTGAGTAATGCTTGCAGCTCACCTGACTCAAACAGTTCGGTCATAATATCGCTACCACCAATAAATTCACCCTTGATATACAGCTGCGGAATAGTTGGCCATTGGCTAAAATCTTTAATACCTTGACGTAACTCATCATCTTCTAAAATATTAAAGCTAACAAAATTGGCGTCACACTCCCTTAAAATATGAACGGCTTTGCCTGAAAAGCCGCACATAGGAAAATCTGGAGTGCCTTTCATATACAATACAATAGGATTTTTATCAATTTGGTTCTGAATAGTTTCTTTGATAGACATGTGTTAACTCCTCTATTTCATTGGGGTCAGTGTTTTTAAAGATAAAGCATGGATATCCGCACGCATTTTGTCTCCGAGTGCTTCATAAACAAGTCGATGACGTTCAAGTAAGTTTTTACCTTCAAACGCTTTAGAGATAACTCGTGCCTCAAAGTGCGTGCCATCACCATCGACACTCACTTCAGCGCCTGGCAGACCTTCTTCGATCCATAGTTTTATGTCTTGTGGAGTAATCATAAATACCTCATGCATTTTTTTATACGTGCGCAGTATACCTGGCTTCATCAACATTTGACCGTAACCTGAAATCCAAAGGCTCAGTGTATGGCGAGGCAGGAAGGTATACTTGGCGCGCAGCTTACACTATAATTCTGGCCGCATAAAGCAAAGCCCCCTACCCCCGTTACTTAAGCAAGACAAGGAATCAGCAATGACATTTGTAGTGAATGATAAATGTATTAAATGTAAGTACACCGATTGTGTGGAAGTCTGCCCCGTCGATTGTTTTCACGAAGGCCCCAATATGTTGGTCATTGACCCGGACGAATGTATCGACTGTAATCTTTGCGTACCCGAATGCCCTGTTGATGCGATCTTTGCCGAAGATGATCTGCCTGAAGATCAACGTAATTTCATTGCACTTAATGCCGAACTCGCTGCTAAATGGCCAGTGCTTACCATTAAAAAACCTGCCCCTGACGACGCTGATGAATGGAAAGCGGTAGAAAACAAACTCCAATATCTCGATCGCGGAGAATAATTTTATATTTTTTACTGAATATTGTTATTTTGTTATTGATTTACGATAATAATTCATTACAATGGCTGTTAAGTTTAGTTAAGGAAGCGGGATTTACTGACAACCACTTGATGATCTTTTTCAGTACTCCCTTTGCTATGGTTAAGTTCAGGTTATTACACACAATGCTCAAGTGGTTGTCAGTGCAACTTGCTTTGTTATCACATTTTTTGTGGGTTGCCCTTGTTAGTAGTAAGTTTGTTTTTCAATTGCTATTATGACTCTCTCTGACATACCCCGCTTTGGCGGGGTTTGTTTTTGTTTTGCTAATTGTCCTATTGATGAGTGATGCCCATGAATAAAATTAAGCGAGTCAGCCAAATATTTAGAATACTCATTTTTGCAATTTTTATTCTTGTCCCTTTATTACAAACCTTATTCTGGATGCAGGCTCCTAAGCCTTTATCTCTGGGGAACTTTTTTTCTTCGGGTACTGGTGTTGCTGTCACTTTTATCCCGAAGGCTGTTGATATTTTGCATCCCTTTACTACGGCTAATCGTGCGAATGGTTTTTTGGTCAGTCTAATTCCGACAGCAATAGTCATGCTAATCTGCTACTATCTCATGTCCTTATTTAAACTCTACCAAAATGGCATTATTTTTAGCCTGGAAAATGTCCGACTCATTAAAAAGTTGGGCGTTACTCTTTCTATTAGCCAGTTGGTACAACCTTTTTACCAATTTTTATTGAGCATGAGCTTAACGTGGGAGAATCCAATTCATCAACGCTACGGCTTGATTTCGCTCAATCAAACCAATATTGCAATTTTACTCATTGGTTTAATTTTAATATTAATTTCATGGATTATGGCCGAAGGTCATAAATTAAAAGAAGAACAGGATTTTACGGTTTAGCAAATGGCAATTATTGTAAATCTAGACGTCATGTTAGCAAAAAGGAAAATTCGCTCTAAGCAATTGGCTGAAGTGATTGGGATTAGCGAGCAAAATCTCTCTATTTTAAAAACAGGCAAAGCAAAAGCCATACGTTTTTCGACGTTGAATGCTATTTGTGAATATTTAGCCTGTCAGCCAGGTGATATCTTGGAATTTGAATCAGAGACCAATCCTACGATAAATAAACACTCAAACGTTGAATCGTTTGATGAAGAAACTGACGTTCATTCAATCGCCAAAGTTGAAGTTGAATAAACGAACGCTATTCAGTCATTGCCTGGCGCAGTATAAACGGACTAGAAATTTTCTCGGCACAAGCGTTTTAGTTCACTTAGCATATACAGCGGAATCGTTAAGATATTCTCCTCTTTATGGAGTGGTAATTGTGATACTCGAATGCCAAAAGGCGCTTGATGCTCCAATAAATATTGCTTGAGCGATTTCAGTTTGCCAATCTTTCCGGCTTTGACTTCAATCGGGAGAATTTTATCATCGACAACAGTGAGGTAGTCGACTTCTGCAGCACCAGAACCATCGCGTGCCCAAAAATAAAGTTTTGTTTTTTCATAACTGTCTGCATAGACCAGTAATTCTTGACCAACAAATTGTTCAGCGAGAGCACCATTATTCAGCAATACAATATCGTTCTCTAAAAGTAGGCTTGCATCCAGCTGATTAAAACGTTTGACGAGACCGATGTCGATAAAATTTAATTTAAATTTCTTTTCATTGAGTGTGGCATTAAGTGGTAACCCTGTCGCGCTGGTGGCGCAAATGCGCTGCAGAATATTTGCGTCCTCCAATGCCGAAATGGCCTGCTTGAGTTCGCGAGATCGGAGTTCAGAGTTAATTTTATTGTATTTAATTTGTTGCCCTACCAGTAGAGGGCTTTTATTAAAGCAGCTTCTTAAGTATTGTGCCGCCACAATGTGATGATAGTGACCAAAATCATTTTCGTAGGTGGCAATGATACTTGCCTGTATAGCTTGGAGCTTCTGTAGATTTTTATTATCAATATAATGGGCGCAAGCTTCGGGTAGACCACCCGTCAACATATAAGTGCGCAGTGATTTTAGTAGGTGGTTGTGAATCGCTTCAGACATAGGCTTTTTGATGGTTGCTTGTTCAATATAAGGTAACACTTCTGGATTTGCATTCAGTAAAAATTCTTTGAAGGATAATGGATATAAATATTGGAAAGAAACACGGCCCACGGGCATTCTGAAATCCGCTTGGTTTAAAATTAATTCAAGCAGTGAGCCTGCTGCAATGACATGCAGAGTTGGCATTTTTTCTTTGAAATAACGTAATGCCTGTATGGCTTGAGGGCAATCTTGAATTTCATCTAAAAATAGGAGAGTTTCGCCGGCAGTAATTGGTTGGTGTGAGATAGCGGCAATTGCATTGCAAATCTCATGTGGGTCTAGTGTTTGAAAGCAGGCTTTGTATTGTGGCTCTAGCTCAAAATTAATGGGTAGCCAACTTTGAAAAGATTGCTTTGCTAGCTGCTCTACGAGGTAGGATTTGCCTACTTGGCGGGCGCCCCGCAACAGTAAGGGTTTGCGCTGAGAGTCTTGCGCCCAGTCTATTAATGTGTTCAGTGATTGTCGTTGTAGTCTCATGATAATAGTTTGTCAGTATTTTGGGGAGATTATATCCAAAAAAGTTGAAAATAACACCCAATTTTTGCCAAATTTGTTAATAATACCCCAAAAATTTTAGCCAATTTTTTAACACCAAGGGAGGATTTTTGTTCTTTTTATATAATAAACAAAGGGTTAACTTGTTTGCGATGGTTCCCCCCCCCTTTTCTTAATGACGAGCACAAGCCCCTTCACAAAGTTTCAAAATTTTTTCTAATTGTTCCCTTGCCGCTCTTTCGCCT
>Ga0155588_1043_pt1 | contig 24131 bp, 24 predicted proteins | sample RifCSPhighO2_12_FD_107245 | JGI IMG/M metagenome (GOLD analysis project Ga0155588, IMG submission 107245) | Gammaproteobacteria bacterium RIFCSPHIGHO2_12_FULL_41_15
TCCTTTAATGCAAAACCAACGATGTTGTCGCTAAACCCCTGTAACCTTACTCGCAAACAGGCTCGAAGCACTAATTCCTTTAATGCAAAACCAACGATGTTGTCGCTAAACCCCTGTAACCTTACTCGCAAACAGGCTCGAAGCACTAATGGGTCGCCGGCTTTTTCATCACAAATATAACGCCGGCAATTATACATCAAAAAAGTTCTTTGCTGATGTTTGCCCCCAGGGGGCTAGGGTGCTCGCAATGACAGGATGCTTCACTTCACTCGTAATGATAGAATGCTTCGCTCGTAATGACAGAATGCTTCGCTCGTAATGATAGTCAGTTTAAAAATCACGGGCATTCCGAACCGGAAGAACTAAAATGATTGAAATGAGGTCTTAATATGTCGAACTTTTCGCTTGATTCATGTAATGCAGATTTAGAAAATGCTCCACTTGGCCAACAAAGTGAGTATTTGACTGAATATTCTCCAACTTTGCTGTTCCCTATTTCACGCAAAATAAAACGCGATGAAATAGCTATCCCCCATCCATTACCTTTTAAAGGTTATGATACTTGGAATGCCTTTGAATTATCTTGGCTCAATAAAAAAGGAAAACCTATTGTAGCGATGGCAGAATTTATTTTTCCTTGTGAATCTATCAATATTATTGAATCAAAATCTTTTAAGCTGTACCTGAATTCATTGAATAATACAAAATTTGAATCACATGCTGCTGTTAAAGAAATACTAGAAAAAGATCTATCTAAAAATGTTGGAACACCCGTTTGCGTAAAAATTCTGGATTTAAATGCGCTAACTGACAAATGTATTGCGACATTTGAAGGTGATTGTCTGGATTCATTAGATATCGAATGTTCAAACTATGTGATCAATGCGACGTATCTCACCGCATGCCCAAATACTATTGTTGAAGAAAAGTTATTTTCTCATTTACTAAAATCAAACTGTCTTGTCACTGGTCAACCTGACTGGGGCAGTATTAGTCTTGCCTACAAAGGACCCAAAATAAATCGAGAAGGCCTGCTTAAATATATTGTGTCATTTCGAAATCATCATGAATTTCATGAGCAGTGTGTAGAAAGAATTTTTATGGATATATTAAATCAATGTCATCCTCAAACATTAACAGTTGAAGCACGCTATACCAGAAGAGGTGGACTAGATATCAATCCCGTACGAAGTACGCATGCAATCAAACCTACACAAAACATTAGAATGGCTCGGCAGTAATCACTAACAACTTCGCATTGTTGCACCAATGATAGCCCTAATTATAAGTTAGGTATTCATTTCTAATATCAGTTGACAGAATTGTTCAAAGTCACTGAGTTTGTTGTCGAGAATGCTTTTTACAATAGACAAATTGACTGTTTCATAATTGTGGATGGCGATATTTCTAAAACCTACCATTTTTTTCAAGGACTCCCCCAGTTCTGGGGGAATCAGTTTATTGTTAATCAGTAATTGAAAGGCATTTCTGCTAGTTTCTGGAATGCCAAGCGCATTTTCTTTAATAAGATAAGCAGCAATATCAATAGACGACTCGCAGGCACGCTGCAGGTTCAATAATATGGCGTCCTGTTTTGTTTCATTGGATTCTAATTCGTTTTCATGACCGTCGTATTCTTCATGGATTCTTTTTAAGCTACGTTGAATCAGTGTGATTTTATTGACGAGTACATCTTTCATAATTTAGTGCGTCCTTGTTTCTTTAAAGCCTCTATTATATCTATTCGAATTTCATTGAGTCGAATATACATGCTATACACAAGACCTTCGAATGACTCGCAGGCATATTCGTCTATACAATAAATACGTTTCCCTTGGTTAATAATCACCATGTTAAAGACGGTTGAGCTATTACGAAGATCTATTAAGTCAACGTCTTTATTCAATAGCACACCTAAGACTAAACCTGCATCAAATAACTCAACTTTATCTATAGGTGTAGCAGGAAGAATGGCAAGATCAATATCACTGTCGGGTGTCGTTTGACCGGTTGCATAGCTACCAAATAGGTATATCCCTTGTAGATTTGAAAAGCGATTGATTAAAAATTGAATGGCTTTGTTTTTGGTATCATCTAATTTTGCCATTTAGCCCCCAGATTTTTCGATAGCTTCATACTGTCACAACGGATTCATTTTGTTAAGCGCAAAATTTTGAATCATCGCCTGAAGTACTACTGATGATTGAAGCATCAGCCTCCGACCAGAAACCATAATGCTGACCACCCTGCTTATTTTTAACGTAGCTGATAAAACAGATAGCGATGGCAAAGATGACAAGCGCACCGCCAATCATTAATTTATTACTATTTTTCATGCTTACTTAGCCTCTTTATAAATTTTTTCTATTTCTGAAAAATGAATATTAAGTAAATGCATTGATTTAAATAATGCGGGTAGTTCGATCTGAAAAAAAATTTGTTTTTTAAGTCGTTTTATATTTTCAACAGCGCAGTCCAATACAAAATAGCCAATTCCACGCCTCATATCGATAATCTTTTGTTCTTGTAGATAGGTATAAGCTCGTATCACCGTATTGGCATTGACGGCAATATCTACTGCAAACTCTCTAATAGAAGGTATTTTTTGCTGAGGTAACCACTTATTTAACAAGATTTGCTCTGCGACATAATCTGCAATTTGTAAATAAATGGCCTTTTTTTCTTGAAATTCCATTTAAGACTCGCTTTCAGCAATTTTTAAATAACTCACTCCTAAACAAAGCGGCATAATGACCCACCATTTATAGGAAAATAAGAAATAAAAATGCATGGCCGGATTTAGCAAAATCAGTGGTTGGCCTAACATCAAAGCATAATCTATGTTGATTGAAAACAGAGGACTTAGAACGAATAAGATAAACAGGAAGAACGCAATGCAACAAATAGTCATAAGAGCACTATTTTTTTTAAAGATAATAGCCCCTAGGAAAAAGAGTGACTGTAGTTGCATATAATCTACGATGACTGGCATGAGCTGCATGGAAAGCAAATGAATAGGATGCACATTAAAACCCAATAATACATTATAGAGCAAAGCGACTAAGATACTGCTAATAAAATATGTGAGTACTATTAACAGCACCATGCCGAAACTACTCAACAACCAACGTGATAAAAATCGCTCCAAATTAGAGCATGGCAGTAATAAATAGTTGGTTGATGAAGATTGACTGTGGATATCAGCAAATAGAGTGCTCGTGAATATGAGTCCGAGTGTATACAATAAAAAACCTAATAAACCAATGTCAGGCATACCGTAACCATGCACAGGAAACAGTAACGCTACCATAAAAACAATGAGCATATACACCAATAAACTTTTTTTCTGGGCCAATATTTCAATTTTGATAACACGATAAAAACGGGTTAAGTCAAAATAATTACTCATCACTATTCTCCTCACCACAAAACAAACGTTGAATAGATTGTTTATTTGCAATCACTGCATTAAATAGCAACTCTAAATTGACAGCGGATTCTACATTACTACGATTTTTACAAACAACGGCGTAACCATTTAAAGTTTTTTCAGAGTAATAGCAGTCGAGAATATCCTCTCGATTATCAGCTAAAGTAAATTGCAACTTATCTGCAATATGATGAAGGGATTGATTCAATATGATTTCACCTTCGTCAACTAACACAATAGTATCAATCAAATTTTCAACATCATGCACTTGATGTGTTGACACAATAATTAAACGCTTATCCGTAGCCGCTTTGGCTAATAATGTACGAAATATCGCTTTGCTAGGAATATCTAGTCCATTGGTGGGTTCGTCTAATATTAATAGCGGTGTCATCGTCGCTAATCCAAAGCTAATAAAAAATTTTTTCTTTTGGCCATGAGATAAATCACGAATGGTTTGATGACTGTCTAATTTAAAAGATGAGATATTTTGTTTGAAATTATCTTCATCAAAGTTTGGATAGAAAGGGGCATATAAGAAGTGATAACGATCAATTGTATAAGCCAGTGATTGCAATTGTTCTGGCACAAAATAAAGTTGCTGTAATAATGCAGGTTCTCGTTTTTTAGAATGATAATTCAGTACCTTGAGTTCCCCTGATTGTGGAAATTGTAATCCGCTAATCAATTTCAGCAAGGTAGTTTTACCAGCGCCATTTTTGCCAAGCAACCCACAGATATGGCCCTCGGTTAAATTTAAATTTAAGTGATTAAAAAGTTTGTTTTGTTTGGTATAGCCAAACTCTAATTGCTGGATATCAATCAATTCGGCTCTCCACTAAGAATGATTGGTGTTATAGGGAAATAGTGCAGTGGTATTCTATAAAGATACCGAAAAGTGTCAAGCTTTTTTAAAAAAATCGGAATAAAAAAATAATCTCTCAAAAAAAACGCGCGGATAATACCGCGCGTTGATATCCAAAAAATAATATTCTAGACAATCGCTTCTTTCATGCTTAAACGCACACGACCTTGACGATCAATCTCAACCACTTTAACACGGACAATCTGCCCTTCTTCCAAGTGATCACGTACATTTTCAACACGGCCTTCCATAATTTGTGAAATATGAACTAAGCCTTGTTGATTAGGCAATACTGCAACGAAAGCACCAAACTCTGTAATCTTAACAACTTCACCATTGTAAATTTTACCGATTTCCAGTTCTTCCGTAATTTCTTCGATACGACGTTTGGCTTCGTTGCCTTGCAAAACATCCGTCGCAGCAATTTTGATCGTACCATCATCATTGATATCTATAGAGCAACCTGTCTCTTCTGTCAGCGCTTTAATGATCGCACCACCCTTACCAATAACATCACGAATTTTTTCTGGTTTAATCTTTAGTGTAATGAAACGAGGCGCATATTTTGATACAGCATCACGCGGTAGATTAATTGCTTGCTCCATAACACCTAGAATATGTAAGCGACCATGGTTGGCTTGCTCTAATGCTGCTGCCATGATTTCTTGTGTGATACCTTGAATTTTAATATCCATTTGTAAAGCAGTGACGCCTTCACGCGTTCCGGCTACTTTAAAATCCATGTCACCTAAATGATCTTCATCGCCTAGAATATCTGTCAATACAGCAAACCGATCGTCTTCTTTAATCAGCCCCATTGCCACACCTGCAACCGGTGCTTTAATAGCAACGCCTGCATCCATCATCGCTAAACTAGTACCACAAACTGTTGCCATAGAACTCGAACCATTTGACTCTGTAATTTCAGATACAGCACGTAAACAATATTGACTCGCTTCACCTTGCGGTAAAACAGCCATCAATGCGCGTTTGGCTAATTTACCATGACCAATTTCACGACGCTTAGGACTACCCATCATACCGGTTTCGCCGACAGAGTAAGGCGGAAAATTATAATGCAGCATAAAGCCATCACGATTATCCCCGTCTAACGTTTCAAAACGCTGTTCATCTCGATCCGTACCTAACGTCAAAGCAACAATAGCTTGTGTTTCACCACGCGTAAATAAAACTGAACCATGGGCACGCGGCAACACACTCAATTCTATATCAATGGGACGAACAGTTTGTGTATCACGTCCGTCAATACGAGGCTCTCCATTTAAAATTTTATTACGCACAATTTCACTTTCAAATGCATGAATGATGTTATAAATTTCTTTATCGCAAGCATTGACATCTTCAGCCAACATTTTTTCAAGTGCGACCGCATGAATTTCACGCACACGATCATAACGTTCTTGTTTTTCTTGAATATTGTAGGCGGCTTGTATATCAGCGTAGGTCAGAGCTTTTAATTTTGCTTCTAAAGCTGTATTGGCTTCAGGTGGCTGCCAATCCCACTTTGTTTTACCGGCATCTTTGACCAACGCATTGATTGCATCGATAGCAATTTGTTGTTGCTGATGACCAAAAATAACCGCACCTAGCATGACAGTTTCAGATAATTCTTTAGCTTCTGATTCCACCATCAACACAGCTTCTTTAGAGCCTGCAACGACAAGATCCAGTTCAGAATCTGCTACTTCAGCCACAGAAGGATTGAGTAAATAACCACCGTCTTTAAACCCAACCCGCGCAGCACCAATTGGGCCATCAAAAGGAATGTCTGAAATAGATAAAGCGGCTGAGGCCGCAATCATTGAAAGAATATCTGTTTGAACAGCGGGATCATAAGACATCACTGTCACCACGACCTGCACTTCATTGTTAAAGTGTTTTGGAAATAAAGGGCGAATAGGACGATCGATTAAACGAGATATCAACGTTTCATTATCGCCAGGCCGACCTTCACGCTTTAAATAACCGCCTGGAATGCGACCGGCTGCATAGAATTTTTCTTGATAATTCACTGTCAGTGGAAAGAAGTCTGTCCCATCTTTAGATTCTTTTCTGCCAACCACTGTCGCTAATACAACGGTTTCACCCATAGTGGCTAGTACGGCACCATTGGCCTGACGTGCAATTCGACCAGTTTCAAGTGTGATTTCATGGTCGCCATATTGAAAAGATTTTCTGACGATATTCATTGGAATATTCATAAAGTTTCCTGTTTGTATTGGTAGCCATTAGTCATGTTTTGCGCTACCCAAATGTTCTTTGAAAAGCAAGGCCGCAAGACAACCTGCGGCCAATGAGTTGTTTAACCACGTAGACCGAGTGATTGAATTAAAGCACGATAGCGTTCGAGATCTTTTCTTTTGAGATAGCCAAGCAATTTACGACGTTGGCTGACCATGCGAAGTAAACCACGACGAGAGTGATGATCGTGAGTATGAATTTTGAAATGTTCGGTTAATTCTTTAATTTTGGCTGATAGAATAGCCACTTGCACTTCTGTGGAACCTGTATCTGAACCAGATAGTTGGTGTTTTTTTACAATTTCTGCAATTTCTACTGATGAGAATGACATTGTGATACCTCTTATTATTAATAAATGTGTTAGCCAAATCCACTGTCATTTACAGACTTGGCAGGGATAACGAGGTGAGGATTATACAGGAGGTTGAAGTTAAAGCAAATTTTATAATTTTTAAATTTTAAACACTGATCATTTTCAATTTTTATACTGCGTGTGGTCACAAATTTAAATTTTGGATTTCAGATCAGAAGTTAGGTTTAAAGATGACTCCAAGATGGAAGATCAAAACTTAAATTTGCGATCGTGTGCAGTGCAATATTAGGCATCATTATGAGGAGCGTAGCGACGAAGCAATCTATAAATTGGCTGTAGATTGTTTCGCCACTACAGTTCAATTTTTATCACTTGAGTTATAAAACAAAAATAACTATAGTGCTCCCTGCTCGATTTTGTCGACGCACTTGTACACGTGGTCTATACCGCACGCAGTCAAAAATTTATGCGCAGGTTCTAAGCTTTGATCTCTCATATTAGGGTTAAGTTTAAAGGATTTTAATCCGAACAAATTCTTTAAACTTAACCCAATCTGAAATCTAAAACTTAAATTGATAACCGCACGCAGTATGGAAACGTGTATTCTATCCAATTTCTACAGCTAATCTACTGGCTGTATTTTTTTAAGGGACTTTTCTATGAAGTTTTTTCAAACAATCACTTTGAGTACTATGGCAATATTGGCTTCTACTGTTGGGTTTGCAGCAGACACGACATTTACTGACAATATTAGTGATGGCATCACAGCACATATCGGCACTTACACTAAAGACGTGGCGGCGGGTGGGTCCGATGCCATCAACAATGTCATGCTAGGCCTTATATACTGTGTTAGTTCCATTCATCACTGTAATTTCAGCTATACGGACGACAAATCACCCACAAATCCATTAGCGTCTGGCTTTATCGATATAAAACTCACTACAAAACCGGTTACAATAACAGCAACGATAGAAAGTTTAGATACCAGTAAAGGCCCGATTTATATTAATGGCACAAAGATTGCAGGTACTGGCACGCAGTCTTTGAATTATGATCAGGCAAACACCATTGTTGTTGGTGATAAAAAATAAAGCAGTTTTTCAAAAGCTTTTAAAAACCCGCATTTTAGCGGGTTTTTTATTTACAGTTTGAATATCATCGTAAGGGAGCTCGGCGACCGTAACGATCTAATTGAATGACGAGACATTTTAGGAGGTTGCTTCGCTGCGCTCGCAATAACACGATCACTGCACAACTACTTATAAATTCACAGTCAATTGCAACCCTGCCACATCCGCACTACCATCAACATGACCGACCGTTGTAACGTCTTCAGTAGCGACTGTTTGCGTTCTATTCAACTGCGCTCTGAACTGGAACAAATGGGTATAACCCGCATCGATATAAACACGCTGACAAATCTGCGCACGAATACCAATAGCAACAGCAATTTTATCTTGTCCCGGTAGCTGCAAATTACGGTCGGCATTATTGGTAGGCGTTTCATCAAAAGCCAAACCAAACTTCCACATAATTTGTTGGTTTTCTTGATAATGTGCACCCAGTGCTGCATACCAGGTATTACGAAAATTTTCATGAACAGCGACGGAGGTTTTATCACCACCCGGTACAACGACATTCTTCAAGACCAATTCTTTAAAGCTCGACCACTGCGTATAATTCAGTGTCCCTAATATTTGCCACTGAGCATTTAAATCGTGCGTTAATGTGACACTCGATGTTGCAGGTAAATAAAGAGCTGCTGACAAATCATTACCAACAGATGTTGATGGAGAACCTGTAACTGGACTAGTTGTAGCTGTACTACTACCTTTCATATTTTGCTGAACTTTTGAGTGGTAAGCAAAACCAAATTGCGTCGCATCGGTGACATTTACAACAAAACCAAAATGATACCCCACCCCCCAACTATTCGCTTTATTAACACTATCTATGTCAACCTTAGTATCTCCACCCCCAAACCCTGAATACTGATCAAAGTTACCCCAAAGATATTCAATATCCATCCCAACGCCCAAAGAAAATCGATCATTAAATCGATAAGCCAATGCCGGCGTAATATCTATTGTGCGAAGCGAGGTATCTGTGGCCGCATATTTAACGTTGGTGAGAGCGCCGTAATCTGTACTCAACCCAAAGGGAGTGACTAGACCAATAGCCGCGGCTGCTTTGCTACCCAAAGGTGTTGAAAGGTAGAAATTAGGCACCACGTTAGGGTTGCCACCCCCTTCAGTATCTGATGGGATGGGGCCCGAGTCGTCTAACGTACTAGTCGCGATCGTCCCCTTAAAAGGCACATGCAACTGAATCACCGTGGCACCTGTGGTCAATTGAGGGTCTTGCAAGTCTGTTAAATTAGCTGGATTGTAAAAAGCGGCTGAAGCGCTATTGGGTAAAGCGTATCCGGCATGCGCATCGCCAATGCCAGCGGCATCTTGCTCCCATATTTGAAAACCTGAAGCATAACCTACGTCAACAGAAGTAAGTGCTATAACAGCGACAATATATTTTAATTGATTGATAGGATTGAATTGAGAAGAGGTAAAAACTGAACGTGCCTGTTGCATAGAAAACACTCCCTATAAAGCTTGCGCGCGAGTATACCCAAATGATTGAAAATTACAAATAAAAATAGACTTACTTTCTGCCTATTTTTTACCATCCTTCGGTAACAATTGATTTGATTCAATTCGCAGGGAGATGAAAGATAATTTTGGTTCTTTAAGAATCGTCGTGATTTTGCAAAAATGATATCCCATCATTGCGATACGCAAGCGAAGCAATCTAAAAAATACAAGATTTTTCCTGGATTGCTTCGTTTGCGTATCGCAATGACAGCAAGGGTTAAAACCACGGGCATTCCGGAAGAGCCAATCTTTTCGCTCCATATTTCCCATGAAAATTGTGATGATAAGTCCCAATTTTCATGGGAATAATGATACCTATCAAGATAACTTTACTCATCTCATCATCGGCGCCGCTCTCTCTTTTGATGTTAAAAATAGGCATTGACATCAATATTACAATACTGTACATTACCGACATATTTTAACCCTAGCAAGTATCAAGAGGTCATTATGACAAAAATCTCCACGGTGGAAGCCAGAGAAAATTTCTCCGAAATCATCAACAAAGCCGCTTATGGTAATGAGCGCATTATCCTCACGCGTCGTGGTAAAGAATTGGTTGCCGTGGTCCCTTTAAAAGATTTAGAAATGATTCGCGCCACCGAAACCGCAACAGAAGCATAATCACAAGAAGCAGCAGGACTATACACACCTAGGAGCGGGCATGACGCGGTCTTTATTACGCCGAATGTTAGTCAGTCAATACTTTGACCTCCCTAATGGATTCATCATTATTCTCGTCATGAGTTTTTTCATCATGTTTGACTTCAATATGATGACTCACACAATACTCATTAACTGCACCAATAATTTTGATTTTTCAGAAAATGATGCATGGCTTCTTTATAGAAGCTTTATTGCTGTCACTTGCTTCATGCCTGTCCTAGGTGGATTACTGAGCAATCGTTTACTAAGCTATCGCTTAAGTATTGTCACTGGCTTAAGTTTTGCTACCATCGGTTTATTTTTGCTATGCTTTAATTCAATCTTCAATTTATATTTAGGACTCTCTTGCTTTGCTGTTGGCTTAGGTCTCACCGTTCCTTCTATATTTATTGTTTTAAGTTATTTACTAGAAACTAAAGCGTCAAAACGCACTAGTCATTTTGTTTTATTTTTTATTTGTGTCGCCGCCGGCTCACTGATTAGTGCTGACATTGCCATTCCCATTGCAAACGAATGGGGCTATCAAGGCTGCTTTTTACTAGCGGCTATTGGCACCCTACTCGCCATCATGATTTTCATACCATGCTTAACGCCCTTCATTTCCAATAAACATTTTATTGCACTGACTAAAGTTCCTGCTACCAGAAGAAGTGGATGGGTATATCAAATCAGCGGAATAGTCTGTGCATTATTACTCATTCCTATTATTTCTAGGGTACTGTTTTATGCTGAGTTCAACACAAGCGCTATCTATTTTAGTATTGTCATTATTGCAGGTTATTGCGCTGGACTTTATATCAACGCAACTCCCACAATGCGTCCAAAATTTTCGGCTTACTTTTTTTTATTGTTTATTGGCATAGGTTTTTGGACACTCTATATGTTTTTACCTTCATTACTGACTATTTTTATTGAAGAGCATGTAAACAACCAAGTATTCACACACGAAATGAATGCTAATCAACTACTCAATCTTAATCCTATTTTTATTATTCTATTGGGGATTTTAATTTTTTTTATTTGGCAAAAAAGAGAATACCGACGTGGCCTACAAGCTGCGTATCAATTTGCAATTGCTATTACTCTCATTGGCTTCGCTTTTTTAATTTTGGATTTTGGTATTTTTTATAATCAAACCAATGGCAAAATTGCACTAATCTGGGTTTTTATGAGCTACACACTACAAGCACTCGCTGAACTACATATCGTACCGATTGGAGCCAGCATTGTCTGCAAGCTCACGCCAAAAGAACAACATGGGATATTTATGGGGATCTGGATATTTGCCATTCAAATCGGTAATATGCTAGCCAGTCAGTTGATCAATCTTACCTATCAACATCTTGATACCTCGTTCTTCAATTTACCGAATCATTTTTATGCCGGAAATTTTACACGTTTTGGCATTATGGCAATTACACTGGGGATATTAACGAGCTTGCTAGCGCCAAAAATTCAAATGGCATTTGAATTATAAAAACACTGTGCGCGTAGTATAAAGGATTAGGGCCTGTTTACAATTCGCAAGATTGCGCGCTAGGCGACTGATTTTTGAGTAGCGGAGCACAGCATATTTGACCTATGTGAGCACCGCAACGCAGAAAATCATTTGGATAGCGCCAATATTGTAGAATTGTAAACAGGCCCTAGTCTTCATATCTTAACGCATATCTAACCTGGCTATCTCGATACAAAACCAAGTAATAACTAATGAGCAACGGATAGATCAATATCGACATCACCATATCGAATATGACTGCTAACTCAACAGATAAATGCCCATACAGCATATAAGTTGTCGGTGTTAACAAGAGCGTCATCAGAAACAAGATAATAAATCCAAGTAAGGTTTTTGAAAAATTATAACCTGCCGCATGCCAACTATAATGGAAAGATTGATATAACGATGTATCGTTCAAAGCAACAGCGGGTATCACATAGAAAAACATCAGCAAAACAGCCACCAACACAAACCCAACAATGAACGTTACTGCAGCGGCCATTAATTTGCCTCGATTTTCACCCAGCACATACAAAAAGAAACGACCAATCCACACAGCTAATTCATAGGCAATCATCATCATCAACCACAGCAAAATAGTCACAAGCAAAGTTGAAAAAAAAGGTTTAAAAAAATTTTTTAGCGGTAAAAGTGTCATCCCTTGCCAAGCACGCCATGCTTGTCGAATTAAAATAGTAAAACAAAGTAATGCAAAAATATCGAGAAAAATAATCGTCAGCGTTAGCAACCATCTATCACTTATATAAACTTGTGTGAATAGATAAGCCAATTTAGTGAGTATCAATAACACGACAAACAACCATGCGTTTTTGATCAAGATAGGCAATAAGTGAAAAGTATGACTCAGAATGCCTTTCGGTGAGAGTGGCGAATCGGGAAATTGCATATGCTTGGCCTAGCTGATTGTGTCATTAAAGGGAATGCGTATTTCCGAGATACTATCAGAAAATTTAGCACCAACACAATAAAGCCTTTGCAGATAAACAGAGCATCTGATACCATCAGCCACCGCTGCAACCTGCGGAGTCAACTATATGCATATCGATAACGATCTCAAACTCGCCTTTAAAGATGTACTAATTCGTCCCAAACGAAGCAAACTCAAATCTCGATCAGAAGTTGACATTATTCGTGAATACACTTTTTGCCATAGCCAACAAAAATGGTCTGGTGTTCCCATCATTGCAGCCAATATGGACCACACCGGCACTCTACAAATGGCTAAAGTGCTTGGCAAACACAAACTGATGACGGCTCTTAGCAAGTTTATTAGTCTTAAAGATTGGCAAACTTTTCACTCAGCAGAACCCACTTGCATCCCTTACACATTTTTGAGCTCGGGTACACGACAACAAGATTTTGAACACATGCAAGCTACTCTATCAACCATTGATATTCCCTTTATTTGCTTGGATGTCGCCAACGGTTACTCAGAGCATTTTGTTGACTTTGTAAAGCGTGTGCGGGATACCTTTCCCAATAAAACTATTATGGCAGGCAATGTCGTCACGGGTGAAATGACAGAAGAACTGATATTAGCCGGCGCTGATATTGTCAAGGTAGGTATTGGTCCTGGATCAGTCTGCACAACTCGAAAGCAGACAGGTGTTGGATATCCTCAACTCTCTGCGGTTATAGAATGTGCCGATGCGGCTCATGGTCTTAAAGGGCTTGTCTGTTCAGATGGTGGATGCACCGTTCCGGGTGACGTTGCCAAGGCTTTCGGAGGAGGGGCCGATTTTGTCATGCTAGGTGGGATGCTATCTGGGCATGATGAATGCTTAGGAGAGGTCTTCGAAAAAAATAATAAATCCTATAAACGCTTTTATGGAATGAGTTCCTCTGAAGCAATGAACCGTTATCATGGTAAAGTAGCCGAATACCGTTCTAGTGAAGGCAAATCCGTTGACGTGCCTTATCGTGGCCCCGTTGAAACAACCATACTCGATTTGCTCGGCGGCATTCGATCAACTTGCACCTATGTTGGCGCTGAAAAGCTAAAAGAATTATCCAAGCGAACTACCTTTATTCGTGTCAATATTCAGCTCAATGAAATTTTCTCTAAGCATGAGATTGATTGAACCTAGAATCAGCAGTTGAAGTTAACGTAACAAAAACACTTGATAATCACGCACACTCACCTCGCGCCCGCCATAAGGTATGTAACAAGCGTTTAATCCTCGCCATGTTTTACCAATCACTAAACCATCGGCATAACGTGCGCGACATACATACAGTGGTTGGCCATTGGTATCGTCACCAACGCGCCACGAGTGTGCTGGAAGATTATATTTTACCCATTGCCAATAACCATATGAAGAATGCGTTAAGAGAAATACTTGATAATGATTGATGTTTTTTTCATCACCATCATAAGAAATATGACAGCCACCAAAGCCAGGACGAATGTTTCCAGGCGTTAGTGAACCTTGATAATGCGCTCGACATAAATAAAAAGGTTGACCACTGCTATCAGCACCGGCTCGCCAAGCATATTGAGGTGTTGCACCACTGGCAGAATATCGCCAAACCGCGAAGACCGATGTATTGGCGAGTGAGAACATCACGGCAAAAATAAATATTAATTGTTTCATTCTGCTTTAAACCAATCTCACGCCACCGTCAAAACGAATCACTTCACCATTCAACATCGAATTTTGAACAATATGTTGGCATAACTGTGCAAATTCATCTGGTCGCCCAAAACGTTTTGGAAAAGGGACTTGTCGAACTATCGACTCAATAATCTCTTGCTTCAAACCATCGACCATCGGTGTTTGCATCACACCCGGTGCAATCGCCATCACGCGTATACCAAATTGTCCTAGCTCGCGCGCTGCCGGTAGTGTCATCGCAGCCAAACCGCCTTTAGAAGCACTATAAGCTGCTTGCCCAAGCTGTCCATCAAATGCGGCTACAGAAGAAACATTGATAATAACACCACGTTCTCCATCATCTGTCACCGCCTTTTGCTTCACCATATGAGCCGAGACTAAGCGCATCATATCAAAAGCTGCAATTAAATTGATATTGACTACTTTAGAAAAATGATCCAACGGCATTACCCCTTTGCGTCCAACAATACGCTCACCTGTTGCAACGCCCGCGCAATTAAGTAATACCTCAACACTGTGATGTTTTTCAAAAATTTTCGAAACCGTAGACTCGACCTGTGCAGTATCTGTTAAATCACAAGCATAATATTCTGCGCCCAATGCATTGGCTGTACTGGCTAATTTATCTGCTTGCAAATCAATCAAAACAACAGTAACCCCCTGCTGTGAAAATAAACGTGCAGTCGCAGCACCCAAGCCAGAAGCAGCACCCGTAATAATGGCAGTTTTATTGTTTAATTCCATATTTATTGATCTACTGAACTGATAACAGCACTTTTGGTTGCTTGTTTTATTTTTGCGGATTGATTCAAGAAGACACGCGTTAATTCTTCAAACGCAAAATCATCCACATTGGTTATGGATAGTTTTAAATGATGCACTTCTAACAATTCTTGTTCCTGATCAGCATTTAAAATATTTTGTTTAACAGCAGCGGATAGATATTCCTGTAGATTACGCCCTTGTATTTTTCCTTCTTTAATGGCTTTCTCTAGTTGCTTTTCAAGAGGCTCAACCGCAATCGAACGTATCATAACGTTTCGACAGCGTGATAAAATATCGGACTCATCAAAATCTGTGTCTAATAAATCACATAAACGATCAACCGCCACATTGGGGGAAAGCATTTTACGAGCGACGGATTCAGTTAATTTGTCGTTAGAAGCATTTCTTCTAAAACCAAGCGGCATCAAAATGAATTTAAGAGAAATTCGTACAACGTTTGAAGGGATATTGCAAATAATCGCATGCATTTTTTGCTCAAAGTTAACGAATAAATAATTAAGCACCCATTTCACAATCTCTAAATCTTCAACACCCACTGATCGATCTTCATAAAACTTCAATACAGCACAACCCATATAAACATAACTCAATAAATCACCTAAACGTGCTGACTGCTGTTCTTTACGCTTTAAACTACCGCCATAATACATCATGCAACTGTCTGCCAAAAAAGCAAAAGCCGCACAATAATGTGAAAGATGTTGACGATAACGTTTCAGCGGTCCAGACGGCGCAGCAATAAAATTAGCATCCGTCAAAGCAAAGACAAAGCTTCGCACTTTATTACTGGCTACCATTCCAAGGTGTGCAAAAAAGGCTTGATCAAACTGAGCTAAAGCTGATTGTTCATTCGGTTCAGTCGCTGCTTTCATTTCAGCTAAGACATACGGATGTGCACGTACAGCGCCCTGACCAAAAATAATCATGGAGCGCGTCAGAATATTTGCACCTTCAACCGTAATGCCAATAGGTACTTGCTCGTAAGCACGTCCAGCAAAATTATTGGGTCCTAAACAAATACCTTTTCCACCTAAAATATCCATTACATCATTCACAATGAAGCGACAGAGTTCCGACGCATGATATTTACCAATCGCTGAAGCAATCGCCGAAGCTTCGTTTCTATCAATAGCAGAGACTGTAAATTGACGTGTTGCATCAGCCAAATAAAGATAACCCAAGATTCTTGCCAAGGCTTCTGCGACACCACCAAATTGACCAATAGGTGTTTTAAACTGCTTGCGAATTCGAGCATAAGCTCCGGTGGTTGCCGCTAACATCATTGCGCCACCGATAACGCCTGATGGAATCGAAATTGCTCTACCTACGGCTAAACAATCCATTAACATTTGCCAGCCTTTACCCGCCATTTTGGCACCACCAATAATACAGTCTAATGGTACAAAAACATTTTTACCGCAGGTGGGTCCATTTTGAAAAGCAGAATTCAATGGCAAATGTCGCCGCCCTATTTCAACACCTTTGGTATTAGTTGGAATTAAAGCACAAGTGATGCCTAAATCTGTTTTATCTCCTAAAAGATGATCTGGATCATAAAGCTTAAAAGCCAGCCCTAAAACAGTCGCCACAGGCGCTAACGTGATATAACGCTTATCCCAATTCAACAACATGCCCAATTGCTTTTGATCATTAACCACACGTTCACAGACCACACCACTATCAATAATAGAGCTGGCATCGGAGCCTGCAATGGGACTCGTTAAAGCAAAGCAAGGAATATCAACACCTTTTGCTAAACGTGGTAGATAATAATTTTTTTGTTCTTCGGTACCATAATGCAACAATAGCTCAGCCGGACCTAAGGAATTGGGTACTGAAGCCGTTGTGGAAGCCGTTGTACTACGCGTTGATATTTTAGCGATAATTTGCGCATGTGCTAAAGCAGAAAACTCCTTACCACCATAACGCTTCGGTATAATTAAACCGAAAAAACCCTCTCTTTTTAAAAATTCCCAGATGTGCTCTGGCAGATCAAATCGATTGTGCGTAATATCAAAATCATTCAACTGTCGACAAAGTTCAGTAACAGGGCCATCTAAAAAAGCCTGTTCTTCATTGGATAGCTGTGACTTAGGAATGTCAGACAATTTTTGCCAATTTAATTGGCCCGTAAATATTTCACGCTCCCAACTCACTTCACCCGATTCTAATACTTGCCTTTCGGTTTCAGATAAATTGGGCGTTGTTTTCTTGAAGATAGCAAAGATTTTTTTGGTAATGTATGTTTGTCGAATTGTTTGAACGCCCAAAGGCACATACAGTGCTAAAAAAACAAGCCAAGAAAGAGACTTAAAGATAGGAGCTCGCGCTGTCAGCAACGTCATTAACAGTAATAACACTCCAAAACCGATACCCCAAACCTTACTAGATGCATTTTTTGCAGCCAAAATAGAGGCGGCAAGTAAATAAATAATAATCCATGTTAGTATCACAACTGACTCCTTTGTTAATTAATCACCGAACCGAATGATAACCGCCCGGTACACCACCTTTGCTCAAAACAATTTGCCACAATTGTAAATCTCTAGCACGAAAAGCACCCGCGCAAGACAGTAGATAATAGCGCCAAAGGCGATAAAACCGTTCATCATAAACTTTATTATTACGTAAGTTCGGCCAAGCATCATTAAAATTACGCCACCACTGCATGAGAGTTCGATCATAATCCGCACCAAAATTATGCCAATCTTCTACAATCAATTTACCTTCTGCCGCTTTGGCAATTTGCTGAATCGCTGGCAGGTATCCGTTAGGGAAAATATATTTTGTAATCCAAGGATCTGAGCTCGCATACACTTTATTAGAACCGATGGTATGCAATAATGCTAAGCCATTTGAGGTTAGGCAATCTGCTAGCACTTGCATATAGCGCAGATAATTTTTGGGGCCCACATGTTCAAACATCCCTAACGAAACAATACGATCAAATTTAGTATTAATTTCACGATAATCTTGCAATCTAAGCTCAACCTCTAAACCTCGACAATTCACTTTAGCTAGCGCCAATTGCTCTGCTGAAATCGTCAAGCCCAAAACACTGACACCATAATTTTCAGCCGCATATTTGGCAAAAGACCCCCAGCCACAACCAATATCTAAGACTGACATGCCTGGTTGAAAATTTAATTTTTTACAAACAAGATCTAACTTATCGATTTGCGCACTATCTAAATCCTGTGCACGTCGCCAATACGCACAAGAATAAGTCATGGTTGGATCAAGCATCGCTCGATACAAATCATTGCCTAAATCATAATGTGCCTCACCCACCTGAGTGGAACGAGCAATAGACTGAAGGTTCATGAATTTGGCTTGAATAACCGCCCACCAAACACGCGAATTTTTAGTCACATAACGGTAGAGATTTGCAGATAAGACTCGATAGAAAAAATCATCTAAGGCATCACAATCCCAAGCACCTCCGACATAACCCTCTCCCAAACCGAGGCTCCCGCGAGCGTAAATTTGTCGATAGAAACGATCATCGTGGACCTGCATGTCCCAAAGATTGTTACCATTGAGTTGAATACCGGCGATTTCTAGAGCTTTTTCCGTGAGTTTCTTAGCACTGGCTGGTCGAAACTTTGCAAGCATAGGCATCCTTTCAAGAACTGACAATGAATACTATACCTCAGCAATTCTCGCTGAACCATAAGTTTTCATCTTTAAACAATTTGTTACTTCAAAATTGAAAATTATACGAGATTTAAAGACTCGCCGAGAACTTCTGACTATACCTCGTGTTAACTCAAATTCAACTTACTCTTCAAGCTTTTTGTAGGCACTTCTTCATCATTGTAATCATAATAGTAATTATAACCATAACCATAACCATAACCATAACCATCCAGCGAAGCAGCATTACGTGAAGACATATTATAAATAAGGCCTGTGATGTGAATATTATTTTTGACAAACTTATCCGTTGCAATTTGTAATTCTTTATAATTTTCACGCCCGCCCCCCACAACAAATAATGTTGTTCCGGCATATTGGGCAAGCAACATACCGTCAGTCACTGCCAACACAGGTGGTGCATCCAAAATAACCAAATCGTAATTTTTTTTCACATCATCGAGCATTTGTTGTAGACGTTGACCTGCTAATAATTCAGAAGGATTTTCTGGAAATAATCCTGTGGAAATAAAATCTATATTGGCACTTACATGTCGAACTACATTGGCATGACGTATTTCACCCGCTAAATACTCTGCCATACCTGGCGCTTTCTCTGTCTGCAAAAATTGGCACAACTTACCTTTACGTAAATCCCCATCAATCAATAATACTTTTTTACCTGAATCGGCCATCACATAGGCAAGGTTTAATGAAATAAAAGACTTTCCAATATTAGGACGTGAACCAATGACACAAATAGTGTTGTTGGATTTTTCATGTAGCGAAAACTGCAAGGTTGTCCGCAAGCTTTTGAGGCCTTCGATGGAAATATCTTTTGGCTTAACTTTGGCTAAAATGTATCCGCTCTCGCGTGGCAATTTATTTTCAAGAGCAGCCGCTAAATCGGCTTGTGTATCACTATAAGGAATAATTGAAAACAGCGGGATACCTAATTTTTTTTCTAACTCATCGGGAGAAACATCACTACGCGTCAAAATCCAACGTACAAGCACAGCACCTAAGGCCATGAGCACACCAAGAATTAAACCAGCCAACATAATCATGACTCTTTTAGAAGGCAAGGGATTAATAGGTTCAACGGCGTAATTTAGTATGGAAAGATCACTGAGCGTTGTTGCTTTGCTAATTTCTAAAGACTGAATCTGATCTAGCACCATGTCATAGAGTTTAGCTTTCACCTTACTATCACGCATAATTCCAAAGGCTTTTTGTTCATTCAGCGGCATTTGTCTAATTTTATCTTTCATGGCCAACATTTCCTGTCTAACAACTTGCTCCTGCATGTTGAGACTATGAATGATGGGATGATCCGGTTTAAATTGCTGTAGCGCTTCTTTTTTTTGTAATTCTAATGCTTCAAGACGTTGTTCAATACTGGTTGCTTGCGAAAGCATGATGGTGCCGGCTGTCGACATATCAAAACTACCATGATTCGCCCAATATTCACTAAGATGCTGCTCTGATGATTCGACACCCTTAGAAAGTAAAGGCAACTGTTGCTGTAAAAATTTTAAGGCTGTAGAGGCTTGCTCAGATTTTTTTTCAATATTTTTTTCCACTGCATTATCAGCAATCGTATTCAGTAGCAAGGGAAGACTAGCAGGCGACGTATCTGTCATGCTCATTCTGAGTACTCCAGTATTCGTTTTACCTTCTCCACCCATATCTTCAATTTTCACCTGATCAGCAAGGCCAACTGCCACTAAATCAGCAGGCACTTTTGTGACGTAAAACTCTGTACCTGGCCTAGCATATAACTCATCAACTGTGAGGCTCAATTGACCGACCCTTTTATTAGTAGCCGACACTTGTTGTCCGGTCACACCGTGAAGCAACTCTTCACCTTCTGAATTTTTAAGTGTGTAAGTATGCTGGGAGCCCGCTGTCAATAACAAAGGTTTATTCGCGTACTTTAGTGGCACTTGCATTTGAGAGATCATCAATGATTCCCCACCCCAAGCATATTGCGTCAAGCCCAACCAAGGATGGGCAAGCAAGTCGCCATGATAAAGCGAAGCTAAGCGGGCTCCAATAATAGGAAAATATTTAGGTGAAACACTAATATCCAGATGCAGCTTTTCCACCGTAGGTTTCATAATAAATTCAGATTTAATAAGTGCTGTTTGCACCACTGACGCTGGCGCCGCACTGTTTCTAGCAAAACCGCTTAAGCCAGCTAACTCTGACAGAGGAGAGCTAGTATTATCCACTTGAAGTAAGGCACTGGCCGTATACTGTGGCGCGAGTCTCCAGGCGTATAAAGCAGACAATGCAAAACAGACCGCAATAATCGTCACCGCCAACCAGCTTTGGCCACGTACAATACTCACTAACTGTCTTAAATCGACCGTCAATTCATCCGGTCGCTGCGGTCCTTGTAATTGAGGCTGGCTCATAGCATCACCTTCATAGTTACTCTCAATTTAAATCTACATACTATTTACAACAGATCGAGTAAACCAAACAGTTTGAATAATCGGTAGAAAATTATTAATTACTCGGTTGAATCGGCTAGCACCTGTGGCTGGCACATATAAAATATCATTGGCTTGCATCCAAAAATTATTAGCCAATAACAAACCTTCGGGAGAAGTGGCATCAACAACAAAAATTTGAGGTTGATAAAGCGTTCCTCTGATCACTAAGATGTCTTTTGGATCTGCATATTGTTGATTAATCCCGCCGGCCACATTAATCGCATCTAACATGGTCAGTGGCTTGTCTGTAATAGGTGCAATACCTGGGCGATTAACCTGTCCAATCACACTGACTTCTTGACTGCGAAAACCCACGACACGCACGCTGGCCTGAGGGTGATTAATATATCTTTTTAAACGCGACTCTAGCTTTACTCTGACCTGATCAATGGTTAAACCCGCGACTTTAAAGCGTCCTGCATAGGGGAAAAAAATATCTCCATCAGGCCCCACCAACATACCTACTTGCTGAGAAGTCATGGATGCAACCGATCCCCCTTCCGAAAAAGCAGTGACTCCTGACCCTGTTTCATTGCCTAAATTCAAACTGGTGGGCGTGCTCAACTCAGGATGATCCCAAACAATAATATTTAAGACATCATAGGTACCAACAACATATTGATACGGACGCGGATGAAAGTCATGCAGCAAATTAGGATTAATTTTAAGAGGGGGAACAGACGTTTGAAATGGGTTAAAAGCGCCCAGTGCTTTTTCTGCATCGTATGAATGGGTTTCAGCAATCACTGCGGGGGTCACCTTGATGACTTCCGGTCTAAAGAAATGGCCATTAATTCTGACACCTTTTCTGACATCTCCCGCACCAATATATGAACCCGGCACAGTACAACCTGTCAAAAAAGCGATAGACAAATAGACTGAAAGCCGTTTCAAATATAATTTCATACTATAATTTCTCAATCCAACTGTTTACACCACGATCTATCAGATGATAAGCATCGATAAAAGCTTGTTTGGGCTTTCGATAGGGGTCGGGTATTTCGAATTTATCCCACTTCCCTAGTAACATAATTTTGCCAGTTGACTGTGGGGAGCATTCTAAAATTTTTTCTTGTTGCCTTGTTTCCATGACTAGCAAAAGGTCAGCATGAGCAATCATGTCAGCAGTCAGTTGTTTTGCACGATGGTGGGATAGGTCTAACCCATTTTCTTTGGCTAGCAGAATGGAATAGTCAGCAGCCTGATGATCAACCAAGGCACTTATTCCAGCGGAACTAATTTGAAACTGATCTGCACGGTCAGACAAATAGTGCTTGAATAAAATCTCGGCTAATGGACTTCGACAAATATTGCCAACACAAATCGTCATGATTCTATACAAATTCAACTTCCCTTGATTAAGAACTTTCAAAAAATCCGATGAATAGTAACGAAAAACAAGTCTAATAACAAAGAACTTTTGGCGCATATTTGCATATAGTTTGGGCAATTAACACTTTTTCTAGAGTTTTGCACAAATAGCGTATTTTTCTTGCACATAATCTTCGATTAACGCTAAAAATTGAGTAGTGATATGCTCACCACGCAAAGTGACCGCTTTAATGCCATCAATAAAAACAGGCGCAACCGGTGCTTCACCGGTGCCCGGTAAACTAATGCCAATATTAGCGTGCTTACTTTCACCAGGACCATTCACTACGCATCCCATCACAGCCACATTCATCTCAGCTACTTTTTGGTTCAGTTGACGCCATTCTGGCATACGTTTTCGAATAAATTTTTCGGTCTCACTCGCTAATTCTCTAAAGAACTCACTCGTTGTTCGACCACAACCAGGACAAGAAGCAATCATAGGGGCAAAAGCTCTCACTCCCAATGTTTGCAAAATTTGCTGCGCAACAATGACTTCTTTATCACGAGAAGCACCCACTTCGGGCGTCAATGAAATACGAATCGTGTCACCAATACCTTGTTGCAATAAAATGCCTATAGCAACGCTCGAAGCAACAATCCCTTTACTACCCATACCGGCTTCTGTTAATCCTAGATGCAAAGCATATTCACACTGTTCTGCCAGAGCACTATAAACAGCAATCAAGTCTTGCACCTGACTTACCTTACAAGAAATCACAATTTTATTTGAGGCTAAACCAACCGCTTCAGCCGCCCGAGCACTCGTTAGAGAAGAGAGTACCAAGGCTTCTCGTAATATGGCTTGTGCCGTTTTGGGATTGGCTTGCTTGGCATTATCATTCATCAGTTGAGTCGCCAATGATTTATCAAGACTGCCCCAATTCACACCGATTCTAACAGGCTTATGGTTGGCGATCGCCACTTCAATCATTTGTGAAAATTGCTTATCTTTTTTTTCACTAAAACCTACATTACCAGGATTAATGCGATATTTAGCCAATGCTTTTGCACAATCGGGATACTGTGTTAGTAGGGTATGACCATTGTAGTGAAAATCACCCACCAATGGCACATGACAATCTATCGCTAACAGCTTTTCCTTAATATGGGGAATGGCTTTTGCCGCCTCCACTGTATTGACAGTTAAACGAACTAATTCAGAACCCGCATCGGCAAGCAATTTGACTTGAGCGACGGAGCGTTCAATATCAGCTGTATCTGTGTCTGTCATTGACTGAACGACAACAGGTGAATCACCACCTATAACAACATGCGCCACATTCACAGCATGTGTTTGACGGCGTTGACGGTTAGGCATGATTCATTATCTCCACAAAAATTTTATACTGCACGCAGTATAGTAGGCATTAGGGCCTGTTTACAATTCGCAAGATTGCGCGCTAGGCGATTAGTTTTTGAGTAGCGGAGCACAGCATATTTGGCTTATGTGAGCACCGCAACGCAGAAAATCAATTGGGTAGCGTCAATATTGTAGAATTGTAAACAGGCC